>RCUQ01000025.1_pt1 | contig 227426 bp, 215 predicted proteins | sample 2166351 | NCBI WGS metagenome assembly RCUQ01 (sample SAMN09932597, study PRJNA488358) | compost metagenome | feature: garden; material: soil; isolation source: compost soil in acetonitrile-enriched culture | place: Germany: Experimental Botanical Garden Goettingen | collected 2016-01-27 | reverse complement strand
CGTCTCTACGTCTCTTGCCGAGGGAACGGCAAGATCCTGAGGCTGAATCCGGCGACCCCTGCGGTGGTGGAGGTCTTCAACCCGACCTCGATTGTGACCTCGGCTTACGGCTTGGCTTTCGACCTTGACGGCAACCTCTACGTCTCCAGCTGGCGGGCGGCTCCGAACGGGGGAGTCGTCAAGCTCAACGCCTCAGGGGTGATGGTCGATCAGATCACGGGGCTCGACAAACCCCGCGGCATCGCCTTCGACTACCTGGGCAATCTCTTCGTCGCCGAGGAGGGCGGGCGGATCCTCAAGTTGACGGCACCGGCCATGACCGCCGAGACCTGGGGCATCGTTCCGGCCCCGATGGGGATAGCGGTGGATTCCGCCGGCGACCTCTTCGTGACGAGCAATACCAACAACGTCGTCTATCGGATCACGCGCTTCCGCGCCATGTCGGTCTTCGCCATGCTCAACCGCCCGGGGGGCATCACGGTCGATGACCGTGGCTTCTTCTACGTTTCGGACACGGTCAAGAATCTGATCAGCCGCATCTCGCCCTTGGGCGATACGAAGATCTACGCCTACGGGATCAGCGACCCTCGGGGCCTCGCCGTAGATCCGGGATCGGGAACGGTCTATGTGTCGTTGAGCCAGTCCAACGCCATCCTCAAGGTGGAAGGCGGGGCTTTGAAGCCCTTCGTGACCGGCATCGCCAATCCCATGACGATCAACTTCCGGGGCAACGGCCTCTTGATCGCGCATCCGGAGACCCACACGATTTCCTTTGCCCGGCGTAATGGCCAACTCTCGACGCTGGCGACCGGCCTCGAGTTCCCCGGTGGGGCCGATCAGGCGGTGGACGGCGGAGGGAACCTCATGGGGCCGCTCTACGTCCCGCGCTTCGGAGACACCGAGAGCGCCGATGCCCGGCGCTTGCCTCGCTACGATATCCGATCCCTGACCTATGGGGGGTACCACGGCCTGGACGTGATCGACAACGGGGTCAAGACCCTCCGCCGTTGGCTTTACCGTCATAACAGCCCCTCGTCGTCACCGACGACCTTTGTGGCGATCGACGGCAGCGGCAACATGTACATCCTGGACACCCTCGACCGAACGCTGACCCGGGTCGCAGCGGCTCCGGGCGGCGGCAACAGTGCCCGCGCCATCCAGCGCCTTTGCGGCGAACGCTCCCCGTACGAATTCTCAAGCGTGCCGGCCTGGGTGGCCGTCGATCAGGCCGAAAACGTCTACGTCTCCGTTCCCGACGAGAACAAGATTTACCGCTTCACGAAGGCCTCGGGCTACGTCAAGCAGGAGATCACGGGCTTCAACGCTCCTTGGGGCATTGCCTTCTCGGACACCGCTCCCCAGGCCATGTTCGTCTCCAACCCGGGCGACGGCGTGATCCGGCGGGTTTCCAACCCGGTGACGGCGACCATTCCGGACGCCGGATTCAGCATTCCCGCCGATACCACGGTCAAGGGGTTGGCTTACATGGCGAGTGGCACCCTCGGGACGGGAACCCTCTACATGGCCAACGGCGGCAGCGTCAAGAAGGCGGACATCACCGGCAACAACTATGTCGGTGCGACGTATGCCGATTACGTGACGGGCTTGCCGGTCTCTTGGTCCTATCTTTACGCCAGGTCCAGCACGCAGGAGCTCTTCGGGTACGGGAATGCCACGTTTGCACACAGGATCTCCGCACCGCCCGAGAAGACCGTCGTGGAGTTCATAAACCTGACGGGTGACAGTGTCCTCGATGGTTTCGCCTTCGATGCGGGCTTCTCGACGTACCGCTGGACGCGTCGCTTCGGGATCGGCTCCCTGTCCACCCTGATCACGACGCGGGAGGTCGAGCTGAGTGGGAACCTCCTCTATGTCGCCTCTCCCGACACGTATTCCGGTCATGGCAACTTCCCCGGAGGCATCCTGCGGATCAACCTCGGCACCCAGCAGGAGCTCTTCATTCCCTTGCGAACCTACTCCCTGGGAGTCGAATCCGTCAGCGGCCACCTCTATGCGGGGGCTAGCGATGGCAGGATCTACCGGGTGGAGGCCTCCGGGCTGCATAGCCAGATCTGGAACCTGGGGACGGTGCCGTACGGTCTGGACGTGCGTGGTACCACGGTCTGGGCGGTGGGAGCCGATGGGCGTATCTTCGAGCAGGTGATCGGCAACGCGACGATCAAGGGACATAAGTATGGCCTGAAGGAGCCGAGCTTCTAACGGGCAAGATGCTCAGCCGGACGTACCGTCCGGCTGCACGAATGAAAGAGGAACGCATGAAACCTTACGCCTCCCTTGTCGGCATGCTACTCATCGCCTTCCTGGCCTTCGGAGCGGGCTGCGCCGAGGAAGACCTTTTGGGCGGTACCGGGAAGGGGAAGAAAGCCACGCCCTCAAGCGAGGCCTCGTCGGATGGCAATCCGACTCCTTCGCCCAGCGGCAGCGGTCTCGGCGGAGGGGTCACGAATGACTGAGTGCAACGCGTGCAGGAGTGGGCCGATGGAGCTGGAGGGCTAGATGGTGAGAGCGACGAGCAAGATCTTGGCGGTCGGGCTTGTGGCGCTGAGCCTGATGTTGGGGTGTGCCGACGAGGAGGGCGGTATTGGAGTGAGCGGCCGTAAGAGCGTCTCGCGCACTCCCCCGGCCGAATCGCCAGGGGGCGATCCGGATCCGGCGCCCTCTCCGACGCCCTCGGCGATCACAACTCAGACTCCGAAGCCGAGCCCATCGCCGACTCCCACTCCCACCCTGGCCCCGTTGCCGAGCCCGGTGATCATCGCGTCGCCGGGGGAGGAGGCCACGCCTCCGCCGGATGCGAGCGAGTCGCTCGGGATCGAAGACTGATTCAAAGACGGCGAAGAAGGGACCGCCTCACGCGTGTGAGGCGGTCCCTTGGGGGGTTGTTGCGCGTGGCCCGCTCTGCGCTACTTGAGGCCGGCTTCGATCTCGCCGAAGAGCAGGTTGGCCTGCTCGTGGAGGTCGTTGAGCATGGCGCTCGAGATGGAGATGACGTCGGCGGGGTCGTAGCTCTCCTTGGAGGGAATCCCGGCGGCGGTCCGCGCGCGGTCGAACGCCTCCTTGGCTTCGTCGGGGGGAAGGGTGGCCAAGAGCGATTCGATCAGTTCCTTTTCCGTCACGAGACTCATCCGGGGAGGCTCCTCTCTTCAACTGGGGAGCGGATCGACCGCTCCCACTTCAGACGTGCTGTTGGAGTTATACCGCCGATGGCATCGCAATATGCACGTGGTAGGCTTCGACCGTGTCCTCGACTCTTGACCGCTGGGATCACGAGGGAGGCCTCATGCTCGAATTCGTCTGAATGGCAGGCGTTTTAGCCGTCCCAAGGCGCTCATTTTCCCCAGAACTTCCACCAGGCCTTGCGGGTTGGGACCTTTGCCGGCGTGACCCGCTTCAGACCTGCTGGTTTCTTCTCGGCGCTGCTCCCCCTTGAGGCCTTAGCCGCCTGGGGGGACTTCACCTTCTCCGGCATCAGTTGGAAGAGGGCTTCGTCCCAGAGGTATTCGTGAAGGCGGATCTCTTCCGAACTCGACGAGGCGATGCCCAGGCGGGCATAGACTTCTTCGGTGATGGGAAGGATCTGCGCCATGGTCATCGCCTCGAGCACCCGCCCGATGGCTGTCTCGGCCGAGATCTGGCCGTGCTTGGGCAGCCAGGTCGCGGAGCCGATCACGATACGGCGGTGATACGACGCCCCTGTCATGCTCAGTACCGAGTAGGCCTCTTGACGTAGCATCTCGATGATCCGTCTCAGGGGAATCAGGTAGCTCTTCCGATCGGCGTTGTAGAGCACCAGGAAGAAGATGGAGCCCGCTCGGAAGAGCGTGTCGGTGACCCGCCGCTTTTCGGTCGCCTCTGACCTCACCGAACGCAGGATGAGGCGTTCGGCGTGGGCGTTCATCTTGGCGAACCGTTCGGGTGGGATCTTGCCATCAAGGCCTTGGTCCTCGATGGAGAGTCCGACGACGGTCAAGGGAGCCAGCCGATGCGCTGCCGCATTCAGGCGCTTCGAGAGGCCGCCCAGGAGTTCCGGGCTCCCCTCGAAAGCAAGCAAAAGATCAGGGTTGAATCGCATGGGGGGGGCCTCGCTTACGGCTCGACCGTGACTGAGGCGGTTGCGATCAGGTTGCCCGAGCGCACGAAGAGGGTACTCGTCCCGGCCCTCTCGGCCGTGAACGTTCCCGAGGGCTTCATCAGACCGATCACCGGCTGGCCGAATTCACCTTCCATCATTCCCCAGGTCACGTTCGGCGAGCTCACCTCCTGGGTGTCGGTATCCAGTGCTCTCACCGTGAAGCGCTTCTCCTCACCGATCGCCATGGGGCCCGGTGGCGTCGTGATCGCGAGAGATCCGAGCAGGCGCACCTCTCCTTGGTGCGAGATCCCGCCCACATTCAGGATTAGCGGACGTCTTGCGGGCGCTCCGCTCAACGTCGGCATCAGGAGCTGGATCTGGGTTGGGCTGACGTAGGCAATCGTCGCTGGTTGCCCTGCGATCGTCGCCTGGAGGGGCGGATCCCAGTCGAGCAGAGAGGCTCCTTGACGCTTCTTCCATTTGCTCAGGCCGCCGCCTAGGAAGGTGAGCGTCGATCCCGGTCCGCCGTTCGGGGCCCCCTCGGAGAGCTGTGGCACGTTGAGGGATACGGCTCGGGTATTGAGTTGATTCGGCTGGAGCGTGAGGCCCTCCCAGCGTCCCAGGCCTAGGAGGGTTCCTGCCGAGCGGGCTTCGACCTCGACCAATACCCCACCAGATATCGCCAGATCGAGGCTCTCGCTGCCCGTCGCGAGCAACTGGTTGGCTGCATCGTAGACCTTGACACCGATCGTGGCTCCGGCAGGAGCATTCTCCGGAGTGATCGCGAGACGGGCTTTCAGATCCACGGCCACCGAGGCCGTGGCCTCTCGATCCTGGAAGGCCGCGGTGACGATCGCGCTTCCGGCTCCAACGGCCGTGACCCGGCCCGTCGCGTCCACCGTCGCTACTCGGGGATCCGACGATCGCCACGTGGGAAGTACTCCCTGACCATCAAGGCTGGCCTGGATCGTGCTTGCGCTCGGGAAGAGCGGCGTTCCTCCGGAGTTCGGCGGAACCGTCAGCGCGACATGAGCGACGCTCAGATGAAGCGGTGTCAAAGAGGTCTCGGGCGGCGGGGTGGGAGTGGCGGTTCCGGACGTATTCTGGTCGATGCCGCCGGAATTGGGGTCGGAGCTGGGGGCAGGAGTCGAGGAAGCCGTCTTTCGGCCTCCCCCCTTCACCCCGATCAAGGGGTCCTCTTCCGCGCAGGCGGTCAATAGACAGAGGACTCCGATGCTTCCCGCGATGAACGGGGTGATAAACCTCAAACCTTACCTCCTTTGACAAACGGGCATGACGGTCCTCGACCCACTCGTCGGAAGCCAAGCCACCAAGAAGCATCTGTGCTGAGAGACCTCCCAGCGCTCGCGCTTGTGAGAGATGAGCGAACCCCTTGAGTCTCAGGGCTCAGTAGCGAAGGGCTGGGCGGAAGCCGCAGTACGGGGCAACGAACGAGCGGGAGCGGTAGAGATAGAGCAACCACATGCCAGCCGGCCCAACGTCATGCCAGCCGCCGCCACGCGCTGACTTAACAGCAAATGCTGTATTTAGCTGAAAGAAATCCCCGCCCATCTCGATTCTCGGTGTCTCGCTCGTGCTACCGGGGACTCCGTAGCGCCTCAAAAGGGGATGTGTACTCAGATTGCTGATGTAGTTCGGGTTGGGTGCCTTGATTGAGGTGTTGACGTCGTCGACTTGGTATTGGCCCATGTCTGCCCCTAGAGAGGCGGTCCACTCCCAGACATTGCCGTTCAGGTCATAGACCCCGTCCGTGCGTCCGGTGTGGGTCGTCAGATTCTTGCCGTTCGTCCAGGACGCATGTGTTCCCGTGCCCGTTAAGGCTCGGTCTACGGTGCCATAAGTCGGATCGTCGGTGAATGTGATGCTCCTGAGGTTCACGTCCGTGCCGTAGTCGTTGTTGCCGTAGACCGGGTCGGGGGTGTGGATCATCGACCAGACGGCCAGCGCCGTCCACTCGTCGTCTTGCATCAGGTGGGCGTTCGGAGCGTACTCTCGGCACCTCAGCGCCGCCTCGTCCCAATCGATAGAGACCCAGGGCACCACTCCGTGTGCCACCTTGAGGGTATTGCTGACTCCAGCGCCGGTATTGCTGGCATCCGAGCGAGCGGCCTCGTACTTCCCCGAGTAGAAGCCTCCGAACCGCTCTTTCGCCCAGTTCACCCCTTCGATTCCGGGGGGACGGGCCTTGACCCAGTAGCCCTCAGGCTTGCCGTCGTATGGCGTGAGTAGCTGGTAGGCCGTGAAAGCCGGCACCCAGACGAAGACGCTCGGGACTCCTCCCACCACCTTGACGTAGTCATGGTGAACGAGGGGATCTCCCATGTCGTCCGGGGCCAGGTTCCCCGGGGAGATTTGCTGGCGCCCCAGCGGGTCCACGTTTGCTGCTAGCAACTCGGCGACTTCAATGGCCCGGGCCGTGACCGAAGCTGCCGAGTGCGCAGCGAAAGAGGTAACCGCCTGGTAAGCGGGGGCTCCCGAAACCTTCCCGATCAGATCCGAGAAGCCGATCCCCGGATCTTCATGGTCCAGCAGCACCACGGCCGTGGTCGTGGGGTTGACCACGATCTCCCCCGTGCCTCCGGTTCCGTTCGTGATGCTGGCCCAACCTGAAGCCGTCCACTTCAGCACCGTTCGCATGGCGACCAGATCGCTCCCGAAGCTTCCACCGTTGACGCGCTTGGAGACTTCCAGCACGTAGTAGCTGTCGACAGGAAGGCTCAAGTTGCCGTCCGGGCTGAGAGCGAACGTTCCATTCGCGTTCGTGCGGCCTGCACAAAGGGTGCTTCCGTCCAGCGGGTCGATGAGCGAGACGGTCGCATGCGTCGCCACTTCGCCGGGGAGTGCTTGCAGCCAGCGTTCGGGGAAATGGACCTTGCCCGTGATCCGGTTGAGTGTCCGCAGGCTCTGGGAGGCCGGGGGATCGCTTGAAGGCATGGAGTTGTCCAGGGGATAGGGGTGACAAGCGCTGACGAGCGCCAAGCTGAGGGCAAGAGTAATAGGCCAAGGTTTCATGGAGAGCCTCCTGACCTCAGTAACGAAGAGCCGGGCGGAATCCAACGGCCGTGTTACCACTCCAGCGAGAGTATTGGAAGGTTTGCGCCCATACGCCAGAAAGCGTGGCATCGTGCCAGCGTCCGCCACGCAAAGACTTTGCGCTACTCAGGGAGCTTGTCCAAAGAAAGTCATTTCCAAGTTCGGCTCTCGGTATCCCGCTCGTGCTGCTGGGAACCCCGTAGCGTCTCAAGAGTGGGTGCGTGCTCAGACCGTTGATGTAGCTGCCGGCAGGAATCAAAGCCGACGTCTTGATGTCATCGATCTGGTACAGGCCATTATCCGTACCCACGGAGGCCGTCCACTCCCAGATGTTGCCGTTCAGGTCATAGACTCCGTCCGTGCGTCCGGTGTGGGTCGTCAGGTTCTTGCCATTCGTCCAGGAGGGATGTGTCCCCGTACCCGTCAGGGTACGCTCCATACCCGCGTGGCTGGGATCATCGACGAAGGTGATGCTCGGCATATTCGCATCCTTGCCGTAGTCATTGTTGCCATAGACCGGATCGGGGTTGTGGAGTATTGACCAGACGGCTAGCGCCGTCCACTCGTCGTCTTGCATCAAGTGGGCGTTCGAGTCGTACTCCCGACATCTTCGCGATGCCTCATCCCAATCGACGCTGACCCAGGGCACCACTCCTTGCGCTACTTTGAGGGTGTTGCTGATTCCAGCGCCGGTATTGCTGGCATCCGAACGAGACGCCTCGTACTTCCCTGCGTAGAATCCTCCGAACCGCTCTTGCGCCCAGTTCACCCCTGCGATTCCGGGAGGCCGGGCCTTGACCCAGTAGCCTTCAGGCTTGCCGTCGTATGGCGTGAGCAACTGGTAAGCCGTGAAAGCCGGCACCCAGACGAAAACGCTCGGGACTCCCCCCACCACCTTGACGTAGTCATGGTGAACGAGGGAATTTCCCATGTCGTCCGGGGCCAGGTTCCCGGGGGTGATTTTCTGGTGTCCCACCGGATCCACGTTCGCCGCCAACAAGTTGGAGACTTCGAGCGCCCGGGCTGCCACCGAAGTTGCTGAGTGTGCGCCGAGAGGGGTAACCGTCTGATAAGCGGGAGTCCCTGAAACCTTCCCGATCAGATCCGAGAAGCCGATCCCCGGATCTTCGTGGTCCAGCAGGGTCACGGCCGTGGTCGTTGGGTTGACTACGATCTCCCCTGTGCCCCCCGCTCCGTTCGTGATGCTGGCCCAGCCCGCGTTCGTCCACTTCAGCACCGTTCGCATGGCGACCGTGTCGTTTCCGAAACTGCCGCCGCTGATCCGCTTGGAGACCTCCAGCTCGTAGTAGCTGTCGACAGGAAGACTCAAGTTACCGTCCGGGCTGAGACCGAACGTTCCATTCGCGTTCGTGCGGCCCGCACAAAGGGTGCTCCCGTCCAGTGGGTCGATGAGCGAGACGGTTGCATGCGTCGCCACTTCGCCGGGAAGCGCTTGCAGCCAACGCTCGGGGAAATGGATCTTTCCCACGATCCGGCTGAGTGCCCGTAGCCCCTGGGAGGTTGGGGGCTCGGTCGGAGGTACGGAGTTGGCCTGGGGATAGGGTTGGCAAGCGCTGACGAGCGCCAAGCTGAGGCCAAGAGCAATAGGCCAAGGTTTCATGGGGGAGCCTCCTGACCTCAGTAACGAAGGGATGGCCGGAAACCGACATCCCCGGCGAAGCCGGAGCGCGAGTAGCCGAGATAGAATGCCCACATGCCGCAGCCTTCCCCATGGTAATGAGAGCCGCCGCGCGATGACTTGGCGATTATGGCTCCGCTTACCATGTAGAGATCACCGCGAAAGGCCGGAGTGAAGGTGTCGCTCGCCGAGCCAGGCGCCCCGTAGCGCCTCAAGAGCGGGTGCGTGCTTAGAGTGTTGACGAAACCCCCAGTAGGGGCATTGAATCCTAGGTTTATGCCTTCGAGCATGTAGGTGAGATTCGCCCATTCCAGCGAAGACGTCCAGTCCCAGAGGTTGCCGTTCAGGTCGTAGACCCCGTCCGTGCGCCCGGTATGCGTTGTCAGGTTCTTGCCGTTCGTCCAGGAAACGTGCGTCCCCGTGCCCGTCAGGGAGCGGCTAACGCCCGCTGCGGTCGGATCGTCTGCGAAGGCGACGCTTGCGAGATCCTTGTCCTTACCGTAGTCGTTGTTGCCGTAGACGGGATCGGGGTTATGGATCATCGACCAGACGGCCAGCGCCGTCCATTCGTCATCCCGCATCAGATGGGCGTTCGAGTCGTACTCCCGGCACCTCCGCGACGCCTCGTCCCAATCGATGCTGGCCCAGGGCACCACTCCTTGCGCCACCTTGAGAGTATTGCTGCCACCGGCGGAAATCCCACTGGCGTCCGAGCGAGACGCTTCGTACTTCCCTGCGTAGAAGCCCCCGAACCGCTCTCTCGCCCAGTTCACCCCTTCGCTCCCGGGTGGCAGATCCTTCACCCAGTAGCCCACAGGCTTGCCATCATATGGAGTGAGCAACTGGTAGGCCGTGAAGATCGGCACCCAGACGAAGACGCTCTGCACGCCTCTGACGGTCTTGGTGTAGTCGTGGTGAACCAAGGGATCTCCCAGGTCATCCGGGGCCATGTTCCCCGTGACGACCCGCCGGCTTCCCACCGGATCCACGTTCGCTGCCAGCAGGTTGGAGATCTCGAGCGCTCGTGCTGCCACCATGGCCGGCGAATGTGTACCGAAAGGGGTAACCGTCTGGTAAGCGGGGGCTCCCGAGACCTTTCCGAGCAGATCCGAGAAGCCGATCCCCGGATCCTCGTGGTCAAGCAAAGCGACGGCCGTGGTCGTGGGGTTGACCACGATCGCCCCCGCGCCCCCGGTCTCGTTCGTGATGCTGGCCCAGCCCGCGTTCGTCCACTGCAGTACCGTCCGCATGGCGACCGTGTCGTTCCCCGAGCTGCCGCCGTTGACGCGTTTGGAGACCTCCAGGTAGTAGTAGCTATCGAGGGGAAGGCTCAAGCTGCCGTCAGGGCTGAGGCTGAACGCTCCGTTCGTGCTTGTGCGGCCTGCGCAGAGCGTGTTCCCGTCTAGCGGGTCGATGAGCGAGACGGTCGCTTGCATGACCACCTCACCGGGGAGCGCTTGTAGCCTGCGCTCGGGGAAGTGGGCCTTGCCCGTGATCCGAGCGAGATCCCGTAGACTCTGAGAGATCGGGGCCTCGGTCGAAGGCATGGAGTTGCTCAGGGGATGGGGTTGGCAAGCGCTGACGAGCGCCAAGCTGAGACCAAGGGCGAGAGGCCAACGTTTCATGCGGCGTTCCTCCTAGCGATTGTCCGTCGCATTACCGGTGATGGCGGGGACGCGCAAGCCCATGTTCCAGACGTTAAGGCCTGACTTCACCTCGTAGGGGCCGGGGATCGGGGCATTCGTCATGGTGAGCGGATCGAAGGGGCCGTCGATCTGGGTGCTCTGAGCCCAGACGTTGCTCTGAGGCGGCCTTCCCGTTGGCACGTTGCGGGCCGAGGCCTCCACCGTCCACCCGTGACCCGGAGTCAGCCCCTTGAAGCTAAAGGAAACCGTCGTGCTGGGAGTCGCGATGGACTGGTGTTCGAGGAAATCTCCGGATGATCGGAGCGTCAAGCCGGCCGTGGAACTACCGCCGGGAATGCCCGTCATCGTCATGCGGACCGTGCCGAAGATGGGGTAGTCGATGACCCCGGATGTCTGCCCTCCGACGCTTATGGTGATCGGTCCCCGGGTGGCGGCTTCCGGAACGATCGCCCGGATCCACGAGCGGTCCCCGCTGACGAAGGTGACTTGAGCGGGGATCCCGTTGAAGGAGACATGGTTGTTGGCGGGTGTCACGCTGAACGTCATTCCGCTGATCGTCACCGTGTCTCCGATGTCCGCGCCCAGTCCTGGCGTCACGCCGAGGCTCTCGCCGACTTGCTTCAAGACGAAGTTTCCATTCGCCTTCTCGATGCTCGCGACCGGGTCTGTTCCCCCACCCAGCGCCGCCTCGACCACTCCGAAGGCCTCCAGGTACTCGGCCTCGGAGAGGTTGGCTACCGGCGTATAGGCGTAGGGAATGGTCCCTGAGCTGAGCTTGCCGATCAGGTCGTTGAGATCGACGGGCTTGCCCTCGGCAGTATTGAGTTGGGCTGCTACCGAGAGCGCCGTCGTGCTGAGGCTGATGATCAGTGTACCGCCGGTGGACGCGTTCGTGAGGCTGGTCCATCCGCCGCTCTTCCACTGGATGAGCGTACGAACTCGGGCCGCGTCATGGCCCGCCATGTTGGAGTTGAGGCCCTTGACGGCCTCCAGGTAGTAGACCCGATTCGATGAGGGCTTGAAGCTCTTGTCCAGAGAGAAGTTGAATTTGCCGGCCTCGTCAGTGAGCGTCGTGACGACCGTCTTGGGTTTGCCGTCCGCCGTGCCCGTAGGATCGATGAGGGAGACGCTGGCGGCGTAGGCCACGTCGCTGATCGTGGTCTGGACGCGGTAGATGAACCCGGGATCCACCTGGCCGCTCAAACGGGCTAAGGAGCCGGTATCTTCGATTGCTGCCGGTTGCGTGCATCCGCCGACCGCGACCGTCCAAGGCAGAAGTAAAAGCCATGTCAGGCGATGGAGGCTATGCATGATGCTCATGCTTGGGGGAGATACTTGGAAGGGGCTGCTGCCAACTGCTCGATGCGTCTTCATGCTCTCAACCTCCCGTTTCATGCTATTTTGCGGGTGGCTGGAGTTGCTGGGTAGGTGCATCTGTCTCAATTTAGGGGTGCGATAGTCCTTCCTGCGAGGCTGCCTGGTGGTCGGGCCGCTGCCTCTCAGTCGCCTTAGATAGCGTACGCAGGATGATGCACCCGGCAGAGCGGGCAAGAGCAGAGAGCGTGTGTTGAGGGGAAGCGCTGGTTGGCTTGAGCGTGAAGATCGGTGAGTATGGCGCTCGAAATGGAGACCGCGCCCGCCGGGTCGTAGATTGGCCTGTTTAGGATTTCGAAGGCTGCGCCATATGCAAGCGGTAGGCCTTCACGGTGTTCATCAGCAGAATCCCGATGGTCATGGGGCCGACGCCGCCGGGCACAGGGGTCAGCCAGCCCGCGACGCGCTCGACGTCAGGGTGGACGTCGCCGGCGAGCTTGCCGTCCGGCAGGCGGTTGGTGCCGACGTCGATCACGACGGCCCCCGGCTTGATCATGTCGGGGGTGATCATGTGGGGGCGGCCGACCGCGGCGACGACCAGGTCGGCCTCGCGGACCTTGGCGGGGAGGTCGCGGGTGCGGGAATGGCAGAGGGTGACGGTGGCGTCGGCGTTGGTGAGCAGCATGGCCATGGGCTTGCCCACGATGACCGAGCGGCCGACCACGACCGCGTCCATGCCGGAGAGGGGGATCTCGTAGCGGCGCAGCAACTCCATGACGCCGGTGGGGGTGGCCGGAGTGAGGCCGGGGCGTCCGATCAGGAGGTTGCCGAGGTTGATGGGGTGGAAGCCGTCGACATCCTTGTCAGGGCGGATCATGGATAGGACGGCCTCGGAGTCGACTCCGGCGGGAAGAGGGAGCTGGACGAGGATGCCGTCGACGCTGGGATCGTCGTTGAGACGGTTCACCAGGTCGAGGACCTCTTGCTGGGTTGCGGTCGCGGGCAGGTGGAAGTCGAAGGAGCGGACTCCGACGCGGGCGCAGGCCTCGATCTTGCGTTTGACGTAGAGCTCGGAGGCGGGGTCCGCCCCGGCGATCACGACGGCGAGGCCCGGCGGGCGTCCGCCCTGGGGGGTGAGGGCGGCGACTTCCTGGGTGAGGTCGGCTTCGAGGGCGGCGGAGATGGCCTTGCCATCGATCCGTTTTGCAAGAGTCATGCGGGGTCTCCTCTCTGCGATCCGCCATTTGGCGGATCGGTCCTGGGCGGATCCGCGGATCCGGGTCTCCTCGGCGGGGGCTAGGATGGGGCTACCACCGCTAGAGGAGGATGCCCATGGAAGCCTTAAACCTGCGCACCGAGGTCTTCAAGGTTGCACAACGCTCGAATCCGTCGTCGTTGGCCGGGGCGATCGCCGCCCGGGTCAAAGAGTCGGGGTGCTGCGAGCTCCATGCGATGGGCCCGCATGCGGCCAACCAGGCGCTCAAGGCGGCGGCGATCGCTTCCGGCTTCCTGGCCGAGGCCGGCATCGAGCTGATCGTGAAGCCGTCCTTCCTGGCCGTGACGAGCGAAGGCGAATCACGGACGGCCATACGCCTGATGATCGAGCCGCGCTAGCGCTGTCGTCTAGCTGCCCTTCGGGCGCTTGGCGGCCATCCTTTCCATGAATCGGGCGGCATCCACGATGAAACGTTCGTGGGTGCCTTCGGCGATCTTCTCGCGCTCGTCGAAGGCGGCGACCCGGAACTCCAGCCGGCGCCCCGAGACGGCGATCAACGTCGCTTCCGCCTGCACATTGTGCCCCACGGGGGTCGCGGCCTGGTGATTGATCTTCAAGCAGGTCCCTAGGCTGGTCATGCCGAGCGGCAGGTAGCCTTGAAGGGCTTGCACGGCCGCTTGCTCGATGAGGGCGGCGAGCGCAGGGGTCCCGTAGATCGGCAACGCTCCCGACCCCAGGGTCACCGCGGTGTTATCGGGGGCGACCACGGTCGCCGCGTGGCCGACGGCGCCAATCGCGTGGTCCAACTCAATCATGGGCGTCCTCTTCCTCGCGAGCTTCCGGAGCCGAACGGTATGCGTCCGGGCTTCCGAGGCCTACCATCCGGCCTCCATGCGTGCCCTTGATTCTATCATGGGGGAACAAGCTGGCAGGCCGGGTTTTTCGTGATAGCATGAAGGCCTGATCTCTCTCCTCCGCACTGGAAACGCCGCACAGGAGTCACCACAATGGACATGAACTACTTGAATCGCGCCGAGTCCCCCCTTACCGAGCGCGATTGGGAACTCATCGACACGACCGTCATCGAAGTCGCCCGTCGCTCCCTGGTCGGTCGCCGTTTCCTCCATGTCTTCGGGCCGCTGGGAGCCGGGGTGCAGGACGTCGATTACGATACCTTCGCCGGCACGGGCTCCGCGCAGGTGGCGGTCTTCGGCGAGACGGAGACCTCCGTGGTACGGGCGCAGCGTCGGGTGCACGAGAACATTCCCATCATCTACAAGGACTTCATGCTCTACTGGCGCGACATCGAGACCTCCCGCCAGCTCAACGCGCCTCTGGACGTCTCGGCCGCGGCCGCGGCGGCATCCATCGTCGCCCAGAAGGAAGATTACCTGATCTTCAACGGCGACGAGGAGTGTGGTTATGAAGGCCTGATCAACGCTACCGGACGCAACACCATCCCCGCCCGTAACTGGCAGGAAGCCGGCGCCGGCTTCCTGGACGTGGTGGATGCCCGCTCGAAGCTCCTGGCGGCTGGCTTCTTCGGTCCCTACGCCGTGGTGCTCAACCCCGTCTGGTACGCGAACATGCACCGGGTCTACGCCAACTCGGGAGTGCTCGAGATCAACCATATCCGCGAACTGGCCACCGCCGGCGTCTTCCAGTCCCCCGCCCTCAAGGAGGGCCAGGGCCTCATCCTCTCCGTCGGCATCCAGAACTTCGACATCGCCATCGGTCAGGATCTCGTCACCGCCTACCTGGGCGTCGAGCGCATGAACCATCCCTTCCGGGTCTTCGAGAGCCTGGTCCTGCGCCTCAAGCGCCCCGGCGCCATCTGCACCTTCGAAGGCGGTAAGTAAAGCATGTCGGCAGCATCCCAGAAGGCCATCCGACTCGCCCTGATCCGCGAGCTGGAGACGATTAACCACTATCAAGAGCTTCACGATCTGGCCGACGACTCCTCCGTGAAGCAGCTCATGCTTCACCTCATGGACGAGGAGAAGGAGCACGTCGCCGAACTCACCGAGATCTTGCGCCGGATCGATGCGGAGCAGAACCGTTACTTCGAGGAAGGGCACGCCGTGGAGATCGGATCGGGCGGAGTCCCCGTTCAAGGGCAGCGCTTCGAAGGTCCGTCGTTGCCTGCGGCTTCCCTGTCCCATCCGAGCCGGCCGGCTTTCTTCGCGCCGACCGGTCTCACCGTGGGGTCCATGATGGGCATGACCAAGGGCTAATCAGGGCGACTCCCGTTCTTCACGCGAGGCTTCCTTCCAGGCGGAAGGAAGCCTCGCGGCGTTAGCGCCCACGGCTGCTGTGAGAGGCCGCGAGCGCCGTGGCTGACGCTCACCACGAGGCCGTGAATGGGCCGCTGTCCTGCAACCACGAAGATCGCTCTAAGCCTCGGCAGTTGGTGCGACTCCGAAGGGCAACGTGAACCAGAACGTGCTTCCAGTGCCCAGCCGGCTTCTCACGCCGATCTCCCCGCCGTGGGCCTCGACGAGGGCCTTGACGATGCTCAGGCCAAGCCCGGCGCCGCGGTACGGCGTGACGTTCGTCTGGTGTACCTGGATGAAGCGACCGAAGAGCTTTTGCTGGTCGCTGGGCGAGATGCCGATTCCCGTATCCGTCACTTCGCAGCGGAGGGTTTCGGATTCCTGCCAGGCACGGACGTGGATTCGTCCTCCCTCGGGGGTGTACTTGAGGGCGTTGGTGAGCAGGTTGCTCAGAATCTGACGTAGACGCTGGGCATCGGCGTAGAGCTCGGGAAGGTCGGGTGGGGCGTCGAACGTGAGGGTTTGGCCCTTGGTTTCGGCCAAGATCCCATGCTTGATGGCCACAGAGGCCAGCAGGTCTTCGAAACAGAAGACATGGCGATGAATCGTAAAGCGCCCTGCCTGAATGGCGCCCAGGTCCAGGAGATCGTTCACCAAGGCCGTCAAACTCTCTGCCGCATCCATGACTCCCCAGACGTATTCCCGCTGGGTATCGCTCAAGGGACCGGCGAGCTCTTCGCTCAGCATGCTGCCAAATCCGGAGATGAGGCTCAAGGGCCCCCGCAGCTCATGGGAAACGGAGCTCAAGAACTGGTCCTTATAGCGATCCAGGTTGCGGAGTTGCGCGTTGGCGCATTCAAGCTCATCGAGGGAGCGCTTGAGGCGCTCTTCGGCTTGAATGCGTGCGGTGACATCAGTCATCGAGGTGACCGCCGCGTAGGGGAGGGCTTCGCCCTCACGGGTCAACGGGAGGGAGTTGTGAAGGATCCAGCGGCGCTCCCGTTGCGGCGCGTCGAGGCCCACCATGAGGCTGAGCTGCGGGATGCCTCTGGAGAGCGCGAGGAGATCCGGTCGCTCCGCCTCGGGAAGAGGGCTGCCGTCCGGTCGTAACCATTGCCAGCCTGGCGGTAAGGTCCTGTATCGCCTGAGGGCTTCCGTGTCCAAGCCGAGGATCTGCTCGGCGCTGGCGTTGAGCTTGTGGTAGCACCCGTTGCGGTCCGAGAGGAACACTCCTTCCGCGAGCACGTCCACGAGCGTCCGGTAGCGGGATTCGCTATCCCGCAAGGCTTGTTGCGTCTCCTTCGTCGTGTGGATATCCGTGGTCGTGCCGTACCAATGGGTGACGGTGCCGTAGGCATCACGAAAGGGGGTGGCGCGGGACAGAAACCACCGATAGGAAGCCGTCTGCGCCTCCCAGAGTCGGAACTCGGCCTCGTAGGGTTCTTGCGTCTCGAGCGAACGGCGCTTCGAGGTGTTCAGGCGAACCAGGTCTTCGGGGTGAACGAAGACCAGCCATTTCTCCCCCAGCAAATCCTCACTTTCAGCGCCGGTAAAGGCCATGATCTGCGGGGAGGTGTAGGTGATGAAGCCGTCGGGGTCGGACGTCCAGACGAAGGTCGGGACCGCCTCCGTAAGCCGCTGATATTGCTGCCGGCTGGCTTCCAGCTCTGCCGTCATGGCCTGTAGCTGCTGATTGAGATGGACGGAGTCCTCGACGACGCTCAAGAGGGCGCCGAACGAGATGCGGGAGAGGTGATTGTCGTGTTGCAGCGTGGTCGTCAGGTCGCGCACATGGGCCATGACCAAGTTGACGCACTCACCGAGTACGCCGATCTCTGTAAACGTGCTATCTAGCTTGAGGGCCGGCTCCAGGTTGCCGTGTCGGACGGTTGCCAACGCGCGCTCGTACTGTTTCAAGGGCGTGATCACATGGTGCTGGAGCCAATGGTAAGCCCCGATCGTGGCAGGAATGGCGATCGCGCCCATGGTCAGCATTCCGAGACTGAGATAGGCATTCCAGGTGAGCATCTCGGACGGGGCCATGGTTTGGAGGAGGAGCAGGTTGACCATGACCAGCATGGCCGAGACCAGGGTGCCTCCGAGCAGCCATAGGCTCAGGAATCGTCTCAGACGGAGCATGGAAGGCTCCTAGGGTTGGGCGGGGGCATCGGTGCGCTTGAGGCGCTCGTTCTCATCGCGGAGCTCCTTGATGCGCTCTTCCCGGGCCGCGCTCATGTGCACGGCTTGCGCGAGCAGGCGCATCTGAGCCTGCATATCCTGGTTGAGGTCTCTGAGGCGTTGATTGGCGACTTCGAGCGCCTGGTTCTTCTCTTCGAGGGCGGCCTTTGAGTTCTGCTCGAGGTAATGCGTGACGGAGGCGGATCTCAACAGGCGCGGCAGCAGGGGAAGCACCACGAAGGCGGTCGCGAGCGAGACCATGGCGGTCGTGGCGTCGACGAAGGCCGAAGGCCAGTAGAGGGGCCTCCAGATCGTGATGACGCCGAACACGTGGCCCACTCCGGATAAGGTGATGGACGTGGCGAAGAGCCAGAAGACCAGGGGGTTGGGAATGTCGGGACGTTTCCAGGTGAAGACGAGCAGCATCACGGGAAGCGTGAAGTAGGTCAGGGCGATGATGGAGTTGGCGACCGCCTTGGCTGCCACGAGCTGGGGTTGCCAGAGGTAACTTGCGCCGAGGGGAGGGAAAGCCGTCATGGTTTCGGGAGGCATGGGGTCACTTCGATAGGTATCCGTATTTCTGTGCTTGGGTGACCGCCTGGGTGCGGTTCGCGACTTTGAGCTTCATGTAGATCCGGGAAAGATGGTTGCGGACCGTCTTGTCGCTAAGGATGAGACGCTTGGCGATCTCCCGGTTGTCACAACCTTCGGCGACGAGGGTCAGAATGCCGATCTCTCGTTCGGAAAGAGGTTCGTGCGGTGGCCGGTCGGCCACGAGGGGGCTCGTCTCGGCGTCCTGCGTTTGCCGTCGTTTGGCAAGCGCTTTGTTGATTGCGAGGTTGAGCTCGCGTAAGTGGGTGAGGGGCTTGCGGAGAAAGTCAAACGATCGGCCTTCACGCAGCGCTTTGATGGCGTCGTCCATCGTTCCTTGGCCGCTCAAGATGATGACCTGAGTCTTGGGCTGGAGCGCTCGGATGATGGTCAGGAGTTGGAGGCCGTCCAAGTCCGGTAGCTTCAGATCGATGATCACGAGCTCGAAGCTTTGATCCTGAAGCCTCTGGATGGCCTGCATCCCGCTCGTCACCGTCTCGACCAGATAGCCCGAGTGAACGAGCCATTGTTTCAGGATGCCAAGGAGCTTTTCATCGTCATCGACGAGGAGGATCGTTTCGGAGGGGAAATTCTCAGGGGGGAATTTTTCAGGAGGGTTGAAGGTCACAGCTGTCCGCAAGTAATTTTTAAGATAGTAATAAGTTTAAGTGATATTCATGTTAGGTTACCGCAACCTTGATGGCAATAGGACATATGTATCTATGACACGCGAAGGTTTTGCGGTAAGGCGATCGGGGTGCGCCCGCGACAAGCAATCGCAGGGGGGCTGTCTCGCCGGATCGTTTTGCGCCCCTTGCCTGCCCTCCTTGCAAGTGGTGGGGCGGTCCTGGGTATAACCTCATGACCACCCTGAGAAAGGAGAGACGATGCGTACCGGCGAATCCCAATCGTCTTTGCCTTCGCCCATTCGCCCGACCCTCACACCGGTGGCGCCTTCCGCGCCCCAGTCCCCGCTCCAGCGGGTTGCTGCGGATGCCAGCACGATCAGCGCGCAGGCTCGCCAGTCCTCGGGACCACCCGAGGGTCGTTCCGCTGCGGGAACGGCCGCCAACCAAGCGGTCTGGCAGACCAACAACGGTACCATCCCCCGAGAGCACGTCTATACCTCCGGCTCGATCGAGGAGATCGTCGTCAACGACGCCGATCCGACCGACGAGGCGATCGAGCGGGTCATCGAGCTCTTGAAGGACGCCAAGCACGAGCTCAGCTTCCAGACCTACATCTTCGACTACGACTCGGAGGCCGCGACGCGCCTCTTGGATGCGCTGGCCCGCAAGCAGAAGGACGTTCCCGGCTTCAAGGTCAACATCCTCTACGACCGGGACATGAACCCCTTCTCCACTCTCAAGGCCACCTTGAAGCGCCACGGGGTGGACGCGCAGGCGGCTGCCTACACTCCGACCGTGAGCCGGGCGTCGAACCATGCCAAGGTCTTCATTCTCGACGGGCATACGGCGATGCTCGGGGGCGACAACATCGACAACCCGGCGGAACGGGACCTCATGGTCGCCCTGCGTGGTCCCGTGGTGGAGACCCTGCTGCGGGACTTCGACGCGGCCTGGAGCCAGTCCTCGAGCTTCCTGAACGCCTCCCGGACGCCCCCCAAGCACGTCAAAGGCGAGGCACCCCCTTCGACCCAGCCCGAGGTCCCGATGACCCTCCTGGGCAAGAAGGGCATCGCCCTGGTGGGGAAGTACTACAACAATGACGCCGACCAGGCGCTCCTGGCCGTCATGGGGGCCGCCAAGCGCGAGTTGCGGATCGCAAGCCCCAACTTCAACGACGTGAAGGTCTGGGAGGCGATCGCCGCCGCCGCTGAGCGCGGCGTCAAAGTCCACATCACGCTTCCCAAGGATTACAACAACTTGGCGTCGAGCATCGATCGTTCGGCCAACCGAGACGTCCTCACGTTCTTGGCCCAGCTGCCCAAGAAGGCGCAAGGGAACGTCGAGCTTCGCTGGACGTCCGAGGACGGCAAGACGCCGCATGCTGACCATACCAAGTACCTGTCGGTGGACGGGGAGTGGGCCTACGTCGGCTCGCAGAACATGGACAACCAGTCCTGGTCCTTCTCCCGGGAGCTGGGCTTGGGCATCGACGACGCCCGCGAGACCCGCCGCCTGGACGCCCTCTTCGACGCCACCTGGAACCAGAGCCTGAAGGTCGAGCCGAGCTGGATCCACCGCTACCTGCCGCAGCCCAAGAAGAGCTGGCTGGAGCGCATGTTCACCTTCTAGCGGATAGTGCTAAGGCAAAGTCGAAGGCCCGGGTCACGCGACCCGGGCCTTCGAGCATGAGAGGGGTTAGAGGTTCTTCAGCAACTGCATGTAGGCTTCGGCGACGGCACGAAGCTGAAGCGCCTGCTGGTAGAGCGCAGAGTTCTCGCCGACCTCGCCCTTGACGGCCGTGAGCCGCTCGGTCAGGGTCACGATCTCCCCCACGGAGGCGCGGTGGCTCGCGGCCTGCGCCAGGTTCTCGTAGAGGCCGTTGAGCTCGTTCTGCACCTGGTCGATGCCGGTGGCGATCTGCGAGAGGGACTCCAGGACGCCGCGGTTGACCGCCTGGCGCTCGGCCGGGCTGGCAAGGCTGGGCAGGTCGCCGGTGAAGGGGCTGATCTCCATGGCCACGGCGGGCGCGGCTGCCGGGACGACCGTCCGAATCTCTTCGGCGACCGGTGCCGGGGCGACGGGGGCTTCGCTCACGACCGGGGCGACGCTCGCCGCGGGAGGCTCCGGCGCGAAAACGGGCTCGGGAGCGACTTCCGGCTCCGGGACGAAGACGGCCTCGGGCTCCGGCACGAAGACGGCCTCGGGCTCCGGGGCGAAGACCGGCTCGGGTTCCGGGGCGAAGGCGGGTTGCAGGGCGACTTCGTCCACCAGGGCCTCGAGCTCGGACGCCGAATCCATGAACGCCGGTTCGGGAACCATGAACGCGGGCTCCTCGGCGGCGGGAGCTTCCATGGCGGCGAGGGGCTCGGGAACGGCCGGGGCCGCGAAGGCCTCCAGGTCGAATTCCGCCGCAGGCGCCGAGAAATCGGCTGCGGGGGCGTCGAAGTCCATGGAAGGCGCCGGGAAGTCGGGCGCGGGGAAATCCGGAGCCGCGAACGGCGGGGGATCGATTGCGACATCCGCCGGTGCTGCCGCGAAGGGCGGTTCGGGGACGTCAGGCGCTGCGAAGGGAAGGTCGGGAGCGACCGGGGCGGCGAAGGCCTCGGGCGTCGCGAACGGCGGAGGCTCGAAGGGAGCGGGAGCCGCATCCTGGAAGGACTTGATCAGGTCGTCGATCTCGGCATCCGGCGACATGGGAGCCGGGGCGGCGAAGTCCATGGACGGAGCCGCAAAGTCCAGCTCCGGGGCCGCGGGGGCCGCCGGGAAGGCTTCGCTGTCCGCCAAGGGAGCGAACGGAGGGGGGACGTCGTTGGCGGACTGATAGAGCGCCAACAGGTCGTTCAGCGTCGCGTCGTCGCCGCCGTCAGAGCCTTCGGGCGAGGGTGAGGTGTTGAGGAAGGGCAGATCCACGTCAATACTCCCAAATAGGCGTTAGCCGCCGCAATCGCTGTCCCAGTCGCGCTGCTTAGTCGCCGATCTTGAGGACGGCCATGAAGGCTTCTTGAGGGACTTCCACCCGTCCGACCGTCTTCATGCGCTTCTTACCCTCTTTTTGCTTTTCTAGCAGCTTGCGCTTCCGGCTGATGTCGCCGCCGTAGCACTTCGCGAGGACGTTCTTGCGAATGGCGCTGATGGTTTCGCGGGCAATGACCTTGTTGCCGACCGCCGCCTGGATGGGCACCTCGAACATCTGGCGCGGGATCAGCTCCTTGAGCTTCTCCGCGAGCTGACGGCCGATAGAGGCAGCCTTGTCCCGGTGGACGATGGCCGACAGGGCATCGACCGCCTCACCTGCGAGGAGGATGTCCAGCTTCACCAGGTGCGATGCCCGGAAGCCGGCCAGCTCGTAATCCAGCGAGGCGTAGCCCCGGGTGCGGCTCTTGAGCTGGTCGAAGAAATCGGTGATGATCTCCGAGAGCGGAACCTCGTAGGTGAGCTGGGAACGCTCGGTTCCCATGTATTCCATGTTGAGGTATACCCCACGCTTGCTTTGCGCTAACTCCATCACGGCGCCCACGTAGTCGCGAGGCGTGATGACCGAGACCTTCACGAAGGGCTCCTCGATTCGCTCGACCTTCTGCGGGGGAGGGAGCTTGGTCGGGTTGTCGACCTCCACCATCTCTCCGTCGGTCTGATAGACGTGGTAAACGACCGAAGGAGCCGTGGCGATCAGGCTGAGGTTGTACTCGCGCTCGAGGCGCTCCTGGATGATCTCCATGTGCAGGAGGCCCAGGAAGCCGCAGCGGAAGCCGAAGCCCAGTGCCACCGAGCTTTCGGGCTCGAACTGCAGGGAGGCGTCGTTGAGCTTGAGCTTGTCGAGGGCGTCGCGCAGGTCCGGGTACTCGTCGGCGTTGATCGGGTAGAGGCCGCAGTAGACCATGGGCACGGCCTGCTTGTAGCCGTGCAGGGGCGCGGGCGCCGGGTTGGAGGCCAGCGTCAGGGTGTCGCCGACCCGGGCATCCCCGACGTTCTTGATCGAGGCGGCCAGGTAGCCGACCTCACCGATGTTCAGTTCCTTGACCTGGGTCTGCTTGGGACGCAGGACACCGAGCTCGAGCACCTCGAACTCGGCGCCGGTCGCCATGAAGCGAACCTTGTCGCCGACCTGGAGCTTGCCGTTGACCACCCGGAAGAAGACGATGATGCCCCGGTAAGGGTCGTAGTAGGAGTCGAAGATCAGGGCCTGGGTGGGAGCCTCGGTCTCGCCCTTCGGGGGCGGAACCTTGGCCACGATGGCTTCGAGGATGTCCTGGATGCCGATGCCTTCCTTGGCTGAGGCCATGACGGCGTCCGAGGCGTCGAGGCCGATCACGTCCTCGATCTCGGCCTTCACGCGATCCGGTTCGGCGCCCGGCAGGTCGATCTTGTTGAGGACCGGCACGATTTCGAGGTCGTTCTCGAGGGCCAGGTAGACGTTGGCCAGCGTCTGGGCTTCGACGCCCTGGCTGGCGTCCACGACGAGGAGGGCGCCCTCGCAGGCGGCGAGGCTGCGCGAGACTTCGTAGGTGAAGTCCACGTGTCCCGGGGTGTCGATCAGGTTGAGCACGTACTCGAGCCCATCCTTGGCCGTGTAGTTGATGCGGACGGCCTGCGCCTTGATGGTGATCCCGCGCTCACGCTCGATGTCCATCGTGTCGAGGAGTTGGGATTCCATGTCACGGGAGGCGACCGTGCCCGTGTACTCGATCAGCCGATCGGCCAGGGTGGACTTGCCGTGATCGATATGGGCGATAATCGAGAAGTTGCGGATACGCTCGGTCGGAACCATCGTGGATCTTACCTTTATAGCCTTTTGATGCAGGAGCGGGACGTCAATCGGAACGGGGCGCCTCACTGGACGCGGGAACACCGCATTATACCGTTTCCCCCGGTTCGCGCCTACCCCCTCATGGAATACGGTCCGACTCGCGCCATGATTACCCAGGATTTAACTGAGCTTAACCTTCGCTTAAGAAAGATCCATCGGAGGATCTGCGATATTAACCTCAGTTAAAGTCTTGCTTTACTAGTTCATTTTCCTCACGGAAGGAGTGCTCCCAATGAGCCAGCCCCGCAACTGGTCCCTCCTGATCGCCGCGACCATGGCGGCCACCATGCTCGCCGGCTGCGGCATGGGCGGTACCACCGTCGGCCTGCAGGGCACGCAAGCTGCCGGCTTCGACGCCGCGGCATCGGCGACCCTCCGCAAGGGATTCAAAGAAGTCCATACCGCGATCTTCTCCAAGATCGATTCGAACGGCGATAACTACATCGACGAGTACGAGGCGGGCCCCTTCTTCAACCTGACCCGTGAGTTCCCCAAGGCCGACAAGGGCAAGAACGGCAAGGGCAACGGCAAGATCTCCCGCACCGAGTTCATGAAGTACGCCACCGCCGGCGGCTTCCTGATGGGCAACGACAACCCCGACAAGTTCCTCGACCGGATGCGCGCCTTCCTGGCGACGGCCTTCACCCGCCTCGATAAGCGTGAAGGCGGCCTCTTCGGCACCGGCGACAAGTACCTGACCCAGGAAGAGCTCAGCAGCACTGCGCTTCGCTCGCTCGGCCTCGGCTTCGCCTACGAGAAGCTCCACGTCCGTGTCCGGATCGACGAGGTTTCGAGCGAGGACTTCGCGGCCGCCGACGTCACCGGCGACGGCAAGATCTCGCAGGGCGAGTGGGAAGACCTGTACATGAAGCTGGTGACCCGGGCCATCAACCCGAACGCCGGTTCCGCCCCCACCCCGCCTGCCGACCCCGGCGCTGGCGCCCCCGCCGATCCCGGCGCGGGAGCCCTTCCCGCCGACACCTCCAACCTCTGGGAGTGGTGGCGTCTCTAAGACCCTCTAAAGATAACCGCCCGGGCATTGCCCGGGCGGTTGCCGTTTGAATGCGCTGAAGCGGCGCGGGAATCAGGGTGCGATCAGCCGCACGACCTGGGCGTAGACCTCGGGGTAGGGCGCATCGGTGCTCAAGACATAGTCACAGCCCTCGGCGTCCTCGAGTTCTTGTGGAACCAGCGAGAGGCGGCGCGCGATCTCCTCGGGGTTGCTCCCGCGCTCCCGCATCCGCCGCGTCAGCTCCTCCTCGGAGGGGCTGCAGAGAAAGATCGCGCGGATCCGCTCCAGGCCGAATTTGCTGCGAAGGGCATGAACCCCCTGGATGTCGAGCACGGCCAGCATGTCCGCCCCGGCCTGCTCCGCCTCCAGGAACTGATCGACCGGCAGACCGTAGCGAAAGCCGCCGTAGATCGTGTGCTCGATCAGCTTACCGGACGCGAGCAGGAAGTCGAACTGCTCGTCGCTCACGAAATAGTAGTCCACGCCGCTCCGCTCCCCTTCCCGGGGAGCGCGCGTCGTGCAGGTGATGGCCTTTCTCAGATGCGGGACCTTGGAGATGAGCTCCAAGGCGATCGTCGTCTTGCCCGTCCCTGAGGGGCCCACCAGGACCCAGATCCGCTTGCTCATCAGCTTCGTCCTTTCTCCGTTCCGCAAGAGGATAGCCCTACCGTCGTTTTGCGGGCAATGTCCAAAACCGCCGGGACCCGAGGCCCCCGTTCGCGGAGTGGGCTCACCGGCCCGCAGTACGCTGGAAGTCGCGCAGGGGCTGCACCCAGCGGGGACTCGGAGCGGCCGAAGGCGAGGCCACCTGGACGAAGCGCGCGAAGGACTGCGTCCGGGCGTTGCGGAACGGCATGGTCGCGAACCACGCCGGCACCGCACTTGCCGGATCCTTGGACGCCGAGCCCGGAGCATAGCGCTCCCGGTAGAACTGGTAGTAGTTGAAGAAGTAGTAAGGGTCCTTGGCGTTCGTCTCGGCCTGCTCGCGCGAGCTCAGGTACTGGAGGTAGTACCGGGTCGCGTACGCGTAGTAGTTGGGGTCATGCGAGGCCACGGCCGACGCGCTGGCCTCCGACACCGCGGGCGCGGGAGTGCCCGGCTTGGCGGGAGTCGCGCTCGCCACGAAAGCCCTGCTTCCGGGGCCTCCGAAGCCGGAGCTTGCCAAGAAGAGGGCGATCGCCACCATGGGGGCCAATCGCAGACGCAAAGCCAAGCTTCAGTCCTCCTGAAGGTTCTATACCCCGTCTTAGCCCCCCGTTACGCTCTTTCGATCGTGGCCTCGCCGGTTCGCTCCCCAGATGTTCCGCCACGCTTCACCTCTGGGAACGCCTCAAGGCAAGTGGGTGCACCCTTTTCAGGAGGGGATCTGACCCGAACGCAAGATTCCGTAAGACGTCAGCCCCAGGAAGGCATGCTCCCTGGGGCTGATTCCCATGTCGGTCGAAAGCGTGGGCGAGCGCCCGCGGCTCAGGGCTTGAACCAGAGCTGGACGGCGGTATTGTCCCCGTTCGGTCCGACCAAGGTGACGTCCAGCTTGATCCGCTCGACGTCCTTCTCCTCGAATTTCGACCCGAAGTACTTGGCCCGATCGATCGCAAGCTCCAGCGGATTGAGCTGCGGGTAGGCCCCCATGTCCCTCTCGGGCACGGCGGGCACCAGCACCGGCGTGGCGTTGATTTGGCCCTTCGCGTCGAAGGTGAAGATCTGCCCCTGCACGCCTAACCCCAGGATGGGCACCCCGTGGGCGGTGGTCTTGGGGCGATCGGCCGTGATCGTGACGTCCTCGCCGGTGCCCGCGCTCAGCGGGTTCGTCTCGCTGCCGGGGTCCCCGGCCTTCTGAGGCAGGGCGAAGGCCGTTCCGTTCACCGTGAGGATGCGCGGAGGAGTGTTGAAGGCGTAGAAGAGGCGGGTCGAGACCAGCGCCGTCCGACCGTCCTTGAAGCTTACCCGGCAGGTCACCACGCTGGACGTGGGATCGGTCTTGGGGCGAATCCAGATGGAGTAGACTTTCTGGCCTCCCTGATCGGCCAGGGGCAGCTTGTAGCCCGAGGCCGACCACGCGGTGTCGCGGGCGGGATAGGGCTCGGAGAAGGCGTACTGGCCGGCTTTCTCGACGACCGAGCCGTCGAGGAAGTTGGGAACCCCGACCAGGGCCACCCCGCTGATCTGGCCGGCGAGGGGCGTCGGGACGTGGAGGTGAAGGGCCAGGACGTGCTTGTCCGTATGCGGCTTGGCGTCCCCGTCTCCCTGGGAGAGTTCGGTGGCCTGAAGCTTGAGGTTGTCGAAGACCACGAAGCGGGACTTCGCGAGTTCGGCGCGGGTGGCGGCGTCCCCGTTGAAGGCGATCGCCGACGGGTCGAGGCCTTCCAGGCTGTCGAAGACCCCGTTGGCGTTGTTGTCGTTGTCCAGGAAGTCGGGCACCCGATCCTCGTCGAAGTCCCCCGTTCCGCTGTTGAAGACCTTGCCCAGGTCGATCGGCTGGAGCCGGTTGCCGGAGGCCTCGGGGTTGAGGCTGACCATGTCTCGGAAGTCTACCTCGTCGTCCGAGGCGATCTGGTACGCCGAGACGGTCTTGAGCGCCGAAACGGTCTGGAGGGCGGAGACGGTCTTCAGCGTGTTGGCGGCGGCGTTCCATGTCAGCCCACCCAGATCGATATCGCCGGTCAGCTCGAAGATGGTGCCGGCGTTCTGGAGCAGGAGACCCTGAGGTTGGTTATTGCCGTCCAGGAGGGCGATCGCGTAGTTGCCCTTGGGGACGGAGGCGCTGAAGGCGCCGTCCTGCAAGTCGACGGGCGTCACGGCGTTGCTTTTCGTCTCCACCAAGAGCATCCGCTTGGCGCCCGGGCTCGAGATCCTCCCCTTGACGACGATGGCCCCGTCGGAGGCGGGCGGCGCGTCGGAGGTCGAGGGAGCCGGAGCGCAGGCGACCAGCGGAAGCAGGGCACAGAGGCTCAAGGCCACGGAAAGCTTGCGGGGTGATACGGACATGCATGGTCTCCAGATCGGGGGTGCTAGGGTTGCTTACCCGCTTGGAGCGCGGACCTCACGTGGCCGCGGAACGCGGCGCCAGACCGGGAAACCATGCCCAACGCCCCCGGCCGAGGGGCCGGGGGCGTGGCGTGTCGCGAAGGGGTTTCGCTCAGGCGCGTCGCTTAGCGCTCCATGCGCTTGGCGAGCATGCCGTCCAGCGAGAGGGCGCCGGATCCCTTGACGAGGGTGATCAGCGCCAGGGCCATGGCCAGCAGGAAGAACTCGATGCCTTCGCCCTGCTGGGCGCCGAACCAGTTCATGAAGAAGCCGTTGGGCAGGTGGACCATGAGCATCGCCACGCCCATGGTGATCCCGACGCCGAGGGCCGAGACGCGGCCGAGGAGGCCGAAGATGAGGGCGAGTGCGCCGACGGACTCGGCCAAGATGGCGAGTAAAGCGAAGACGGACGGAATGCCCATCTGCGTGGTGAAGAAGCCCATGGTGCCCTCGAAGCCGCCGCCGCCGAACCAGCCGAGGGTCTTCTGCAGGCCATGGGGAAGAATGACGAGGCCCAGGGCCACGCGGGCAATCAAGGCGCCGTAGTCGTCCTTCGTCGCCAGCAGGCGGCTCAGCAGGGCTACCGGGGAGGACGCTTGGATTGCGGGGGGTGCGGGGGTCATCGTCGCCATGAAACGCTCCTTAACTCACGTTACTCAAGGGGTGGGATTTTTGTTCTATGTAGAACTATTCAAGAATAGAACTACGTAGAATAATTGTCAAGGCTCGCTTCTCATGCGCAACGCCCCCGGCCAGCCTGGCCGGGGGCGTTGCGAGGGATTGGGGCTTACTTCTCGGAGTGCGGGCCCGCGATGATCAGGTGGGCGCGGTCCGGGGCGATCAGCTTCCGGGCGGCGGCGTTCACCTGGTCGAGGGTGATCCCGTTGATCAGGGTCGGGTACTGGCTCCAGTAGTCGAGCCCGAGGTCGTAGTACTCGATGGTCGACAGCGAGCCGGCCATGCCGGAGTTGGTGGCAAGGCCGACGGCCTGGCGACCGATGTAGGAGCCCTTGGCGGCGGCCAACTCCTCGGCGGTGATGCCCTTGGCGAGGAAGTCCTCGATCTCGGCCTTGAGGGCCGTGATGGCGGTATCCATGTTGGCGGAGTTCACCGTGATGCTCGCCCGCCACGCTCCGGCGCCCGAAGAGGCGCCGAACGTGGAGTACGTGCCATAGGTCAGGCCCATCTCGTCGCGCAGCTTGACGCCCAGCCGACTCGAAAGCCCTGAGCCGCCCAGGATGAAGTTGGCCAGGGACGCGGCGTGGTAATCCGGCGAGCGGCGGGTGATCGCGCCGGAATGCCCCAGGAGGATCTCGAGGTTGGACTTGTCCATCATGGGGATGACGATCCGCTGCGCATCCTTGCGGGAGGTCTCGGGGATGGTCACCTCGGTCTTCTCGACGGCCTTCCAGCCCTTAAAAAGGGTCTCGAGCTTGGCGAAGACCTCATCGGGCTTCACCTGGCCGACTACGACGAGCGTGGTGGTGTTGGGGCCGAAGTGGCGCGCGTGGAAGGCCTTGAGGTCGGTGACTTCCAGCTCCTCGACGGCGGCGATCTGCTCGGCGGGGGTCAGTTCCCGGTAAGGATGCCCCTCGGGGTAGATGGCCTGGGAAAGCGCGCGCGACGCATGGGTCGCGGGCTGGTCCTCGGCCTGCTTGATGCCGGCCACCCAGCGGGCCTTGAGCTTGCTCAGCTCATCCGCAGGGAAGACCGGCTCTTGAAGCATCTCGGCCAGGGCGGTTAGGCCCAGGTCGAGGTCCTTGGAGAGCATTTTGGCGCCGATTTCGGTGGTCTCGGTGTCGCCGCTGAAGCCGACGCTGGCGGCGGCGGTCTCGAGGTCGGACGCGAGAGCCAGCTTGGTGCGCTTCGCGGTGCCCTTATCGAGCATGCTCGCGACGGCGGCGGCGAGGCCTTCCTTGCCCTTGGGCTCGTGGAGGGAGCCGGCGCGCACGAAGCCGTCGATCGACACCGTGGGAGCGGCGTCGTTGGGAAGCACCAGGACGGTCATGCCGTTGGAGAGCACCTTGCGGACGGGTGCGGTGAGTGCGCGCGGCTTTGCGGGTTGCTGCTCGAAGGCGAAGGGCTTGGCGGGGACGACCTTGCCGGAGTTGGCCACGGCCTTGCCGGAGCCCGAGTTGGCGGGCTTGGGGGGCACGGGGCCGTCGGGCGTCGAGACGTACCAGCCCACGGTCCGGTTGTCCTGGGTCAGGTAGGTCTTGGCGACCCGCTGGACGTCGGCAGGCGTCACCGCCTTGATCTCGTCGAGCAGCTCGAAGGCGCGCTGCCAGCGGTCGATGGACTCGTAGGAGCCCAGGGCCTTGGCGAGGCCTTCGGTGCCTTCGTTCTGGTAGACGTAGGAGGCTTCGGCCTGGTTCTTGGCCTTCTGCAGTTCGGCGGCGGGAACGAGCTCGGTCTTGACCTTGTCGAGTTCGGCCAAGAGGGCCTTCTCGACGGCGTCATGCGAGACGCCGGGCTTCACGGTGGCGCCGACCCGGAAGAGCGAGGGGTCGCGCTGGACGCCGGTGTAGGCGTAGGTGCCGGTGGCGAGCTGCTTCTCGACCAGGGCCTGGTGCAGGCGGTCGGTCACGCCCGAGGAGAGCACGGTGTCGAGGACGAGCAAGGGCGCGATGTCCTTGCTGGACACGGCGGGCACGTGGAAGGCCATCTGGACCAGGTTGGTCTCGCCGCGTCGCCGCAGCGTCAGCCTGCGCTCGCCCAGCTGGGCCTCTTCGGTGGTGTAGAGCTCGGGGGCCTTGGGGCCGGCGGGGATCTTGTCGAAGTGCTTCTGGACCATGGCGATGGCTTCCGGGGTCCGGAAGTCGCCCACCAGCACCGCCACAGCGTTGTTGGGGTGGTAGAAGGTGTCGTAGAACTTCTTGAGGTCGTCGGTGGAGACGCCTTCGACGTCCGAGCGCCAGCCGATCACGGGGTGATGGTAGGGGTGGGACTTGAAGGCAGCCGTGGTGACTTCCTGGTAGAGGATCCGGCCGGGGTTGCTTTCGCCGCGCTCCAGCTCGTTGCGGACGACGGTCATCTCACTTTGCCGCTCGGAGTCGAGGATGAGGGCGTCGCGCATGCGGGCCGCCTCGATCATGAGGCCCATCTCGAGCCGATCCGAGGAGTAGGTCTCGTAGTAGTTGGTCCAGTCGGTCCAGGTGGAGGCGTTGAAGCTGGCTCCGTTGCGGCCCAGCAGCTGCGCGACCTGGCCCTTGCCGAGGGTCTTGGTGCCCTTGAAGAGCATGTGCTCCAGGAGGTGGGTGCTGCCGGTGGTGCCGGTGATCTCGTTGCGCGAGCCGACCTTGTAGTAGACCACCCAGGTGACGACCGGCGCGGCGTGGTCCTCCTTGAGGATCACCTTGAGGCCGTTGGACAGGGTCAGCTCCTGGACGGGGCCGGCCATGGTCTGAACCGTGGTGATGGCAGGCGTGTTGGCCTTGGCGGCGGGCTGAGCCGCGGTCGGGGCCTTGGTAGCGGGGGCCGCAGGGGCGGCGAGGGCGGGAGCCCAGCCAGTGAGGCTGGTGGCGATCGCCAGGCTGAGGGCGATTCCAAGTGCGTAGGGTTTCTTCATGCTCACCTCATGGACGCGTTGTGGCGAATAGCGCCTGCGGCTGTTGCGTAAGGCAGCGAAGCTGACCTGAAGCAACGACGGGTTTTTGAACCTTCATGATAGCCATGCGCGCGTCGCCCTGTCAAAACGCAGCCCTATCAGGGCTTTCGGCCGGCCAGCAGCACCTGCGTGGGGTAAGCCGGTCGCGCGAAGCTCAGGTAGTCCAGCCCCGAGTCCCGGATGAACCCCTCGAACTCCGCGTGGGAATAGGCGTTCCGGATGGAAGTCTTTCCGTCCTTGAGGGTGGCCTTCGAGCCGAAGAGCGTGCACGCCGCCTCGACCAGGAACTGGTTGGGCCGGGTCCTCACCAGATCGCCTACGAGCATGATTCCGCCCGGCCGCAGCACCCGATCCATGCTCTGCAAGAGGGGGGCGATGCGCTCCTCGGGGAAGTGATGCAGGGCGAGGTGGCTGGTGACCACGTCGAAGGCTCCCTCGGGGAAGGGCATCGCCAGGGCGTCGCCTTCCACCAACTCGACCTCCGGCACGTCCCGGATCTCCTCTTGGGCCATGGCCAGGATCCGCGGGTTCAGGTCCAGTCCCACCGCCTGCACGCTGATGCCGCGCCGCCGCCCCCAACGGGCGAAGGCCAGCGGCACGTCCGCGAGACCGGTCGCGACGTCCAGCACGTTGAGCGAGCCGCCGAATCCGCGCGGAAGTCGGCGCTCCAGCTGCCCCAGGAGGTAGCCATGGTAGCCGAGCCGCCGGTTCAGGTTGCGAATGCCGTGCATGGCCTCCCGGAGCACCTCGTCCGGAGTGTCCGGTTGGTCGATGTCTTCGGGCTCCTGGCCGCGGGGCGGGACAAACCAAGCGTCGGTCATGCTTTCCTCCAGCGCCTGTGGCGCACTCATGCGACTCGCGGCTTCTCGCAGGTCGTTGCGGCTCTCCGGTAAGACCTTGCGGCGCTCTCACAGGCCAATGCGGCATCAGGCCGCGAAATCGGGCGTCGCTTCCCATGCTAGCAAAGCAGGCAAGTGTGGTATAGTTGTCAACAACGATCCCTGGCAACATCGCAACGCCCTGCACTCGTGTCGACTCCCATTCGTCGCTACGTTGTCAACCGGAAGGGGGCCTCAGTGAAACTGGAACCGAACCCGTCCCACCCGTCCGAAACGCTTGCCACCTACCAGCTGAGCCTCAGCTTCTCCGAGGCGGTCACCGCCCTCAGCCGCGTCTCCTACCGCGGAGGCTCGCTCGATCGCTCCGATCGCGACCTGCTCCTCGAGGCTGCCCATTCCTGCCAGCGCCTGCGAGCCGAGATGGTGGTCTCCCCCGAGCATGCCCTCGGCCGGATCATGATCCGGGTCGCCCAGCCCTTGTTCCCCAAGGCCGTTCTGGTCGATCACCTCAGCCATGCCGAAGACTACCTCTGGCAACTCGCCAACTGCCACCCCGGCAACGAGACCTTCGTCCTGGGCAAGGGCCGTCTCGCCTGGCTGATCGAGTTCCTGTCAGACTGCTGCATCCTCTTGCTCCGCGAGATTGCCACGCAGAACTTGCCTCACGCGACTTCTCAGGGCGCCTGAGTTTCGACGCAGCCCCTTTCGTGCCCGCGGCCCCGCCTGTATCCAGGTGGGGCCGCGGGTTTCTGCTATACTAGTGCGGCTAGCAGGACCCCGTTGAAAGGTAGTCGACTTGCCCACACCCATCCGGATCCCGTTTCAGCGGAAGGCGCGCGAACTCTCCGCGTTCGCCAAGGCCTTCTATCAGACGCTGTTCATGGGGCACCCGCCTTCTCCCGCCGAGAAGGAGCTCGCCTCGCTCCCCGAGGGCCGAAGCCGGATCTGGGCGAAGAACCTTCACCTCTACTATGACGACGCCGTCGTCCTCAAGATCCGGGACATGGTCGCCGACATGCGGGTTCATGATTCCGGCTACCCCTTGATGCCGGATCGCAAGGACTCCTACTCGATCGTCATCCATCAGGCCTCGATCCGCCTGCCTGCCGCCAGCCTGGAGGCCCTGCTCAACCTCCACGTCCTCCATAAGTCGGATCTGCCGCTTCACGATGCGCGCATCTCCATCTCGGGCGATCGCCTGACCCTTCACGCCAAGCTCCGCTGGCGCCTCAACCTCCCGGTCCCCATCGCCCTCGAATGCCTGCTTCTTCCCATCGAGGACGGCCGGATCGTGCTCCATGTCGATCGCTTCCGCGCCGGAGACTTCGGCCTCGGCGGCCTCTTGGGTTTCCTCAACATGGACCTCGAGGCCCTGATGCCTACCAGCGCGGAAGGCGTGGCGGGCTTGACGGTCCAGGGGAACCGCCTCTACATCGATCCGATCGCCACCCTTCCCGAACCGCGTTCCGAGGGCCGTCCGACGGCGGTGCGCCTCGAACGGGGTGAACTGGTCCTGACCTACGAGCCCGAGGATGAGCTCGACCCGCCTCCCCCGCTCATCGATCCGCAAGCTCCCTGTTACGTCCTGGGAGTGGGGCATGATCTTCTAATCGGCAAGATGCTCATGAAGGACGCCTACTATCAGGTCGTGAGCCGGGATGGCGCGACGCACCTGGATTTTGCGCTGGAGGGCTACCGTGTGCAACTGGCGGCGGGCAACAGCACGCTTTCCAATGACGGCGCCGTCCTGGTGCGCCTGCCGAACCTCGATCCTCGCATCGGCACCGGCCCCCTCTAGCGCGAACTTCGTTGCTACAGGACAGCGAGTAGAGCCAATTCGTCCCTTGTATTTACGCTTCACGGCTGATGCTCGCTGCCTTGCGCAACAGCCGCAGGCGCTTTCAAGCCAGAGGGCCCGCCTAGGTGGGCCCTCTGGCTTTGGGCGCAAGCGCTCGGGGATCGTTTCCGTGGGGAGCTTAACCCAAGCTTCTCCGAAGTTTACCGCCCCCTTTGGCAATTCCTCCAAGGGATCGGGCGACAACTCCTTCAACAGCGTTTGCGACATGCTTTTGGAGGTGCGGAATGGAAATGCGTCGATCGGTTCGTTGGCTCATCGCCGTCACCTGCACCGCCACGCTCCTGGGTTGCGGCAAGCCCTACACTCCCGCCCAGGTGTCCGTCCCCACCGTGCAGTCGCGGACCCAGCAGCCGATCCAGCAGCCCATCCAGACTCCCGTCCAGAACCCTTCCCAGCAGCCGTCCCAGACGCAGTTCGGCGAGATCCTCTCGCCGGCTAACCAGATCGTCTCGGGGAGCCTTTCCGACGTCAACGGCCTGGTGCAGGGCATGGGCCTCGACGAGGACGCGCCGATCGGCGCCTCGGCCGAAGGGGCCGACTTCGCGCTCACCCAGCCCAAGACCATCTCCAACCAGCTGATCCTCGAGCTGAAGCCCGGTTCGGCGCTTCAGAGCTCGGTTCGCGGTTTCGCCACGGCCTCCGGCGGCCAGATGGTTCAGACCATCAGCGTCGGCAAGCAGTTCGCCGTCATCCAGCTTCCTTCGGGCATGAGCCTCGAAGAGGGCAAGCGCCTCTACGCCACCCACCCCGCCGTCACCTCGGTGGGTGAGAACCGGGTCTACGGCGTGGCGCTCGTTCCCAACGACCCCTCCTACGGCGACCAGTGGGGCTACGACAAGGTCAAGCCCGAAGCGATCTGGGATCAGAAGATCGACGCTTCCAAGGTCACCGTGGCCGTGCTCGACACCGGTATCGACTACACCCATCCCGAGCTGGATGGTCGGGTCATCAAGGGCTACAACTTCGTCGACAACTCGCTCGACGTGATGGACCGCTTCGGTCACGGCACCCACGTGGCGGGCATCATCGGCGCCAAGGGTAACAACGGCATCGGCATCGCCGGCCTGGCCTGGAACGTCAAGCTTCTTGCGGTCAAGGTGCTCGGTGACAACGGCCAGGGCTCGACCGCTGCGGTGATGAAGGGCATCCAGTACGCCGCCGATATGGGCGCTCAGGTCATCAACATGAGCCTCGGCTCGCCCGACACCGCCATCGACCCCGCGCTGCAGAGCGCGATCGCCTATGCCAACTCGAAGGGCAGCCTGGTCATCGCCGCCGCCGGCAACAACCGGGGCGGAGTGGGCTCCCCCGCCAACGACCCCGGCGCGGTCGCCGTGAGCTCGACCTCCAAGTTCCTCTTCTGGGAGTACCTTTCCTGGTTCTCGAACCGCGGCGACAAGATCGAGGTCTCGGCCCCCGGCGGCGGTATCTGGTCGACGGTTCCGATGAACCCCAACCAGACCGGTGCGACCGGCTACGGCAAGCTCAGCGGCACCTCGATGGCCTGCCCGATGGTGGCGGCGGAAGCGGCCCTCCTCTTCGCCAAGTACCCCAGCTGGACCAACCAGATGGTCCGGGCCCGCATCCAGAGCGCGGTCGACGACAAGGGCTCCGCGGGGCGGGATTCCAAGTACGGCTTCGGGCGGATCAACCTTTCGAAGGCTCTGCTCTAACCCCAAGAACCAAAAGACGAAGGGCGCGGCTTGCCGCGCCCTTCGTCTTTTGATGATGAGGCAACTTCGTTTGAGTGGTCGTATGGCCGCGCCACGCGTGCTAGGTCAGGTAGCCCTTCTGCTTGAGCTTGGAGACGTGGGCGTCCAAGAGGACGGCGAGGTCCACGCCATGGCGCTCCTCGAGCACGTACATCATCGTGGCGGCCGTCTGGGCGACGTCCAGGAGTTCCTCGGCGATGCGTTGCAGGCTCGATTCGTTCGACATGACCTGGGCTTCGCCGGAGAGGCCGCGGTGCTTGCCGATCGCCTGCGCCAGCTCGCCGGTCTCCTCCATGAGCTTGAGGGCGGTCGATTCCAGGGTGGGCTGGAGCCCGGTCAGCTTGGGAAAGGAGAGGGATCGCGTGGAAGTCATGGGGGCTCCATGGGTAAAATGGGCAGAAAAAAAGCCTCGACGAGCGAGGCAAGTGGGGGGAGAAGGATTCGAACCTTCGAAGGCAGTGCCAACTGATTTACAGTCAGTCCCCTTTGGCCACTCGGGAATCCCCCCAGGAAAGAGCCCACGATCAGGATTGAACTGACGACCTCGTCCTTACCAAGGACGTGCTCTACCGACTGAGCTACGTGGGCGCGCGCTGTGTTCTAACGCAGGTACCGATAGTATCACAGCCCTCAGTTGCGCGCAACTCCCCCGCCCGCCTTTTTTTGGCCAAGCTGGTAGATCGCGATCGCCCCCAGGCAGAGCACGGCGCTGAGGCCGAACATCCCCGGGATGCCGGAAGCGGCCGCGACGAGCCCCAGGCCGAAGGACCCGAGCCCGATGCCGAGATCCATGGCCAGCGAGAAGGTGGCCATGGCGGCTCCGCGGTGCCCCGGGGACTCCGAACCCGCCCGATCGATGGCCATGGCCATCAGCGCCGGCTGGATCATGGCGAAAGCCAGCCCGTAGAGGGCGGCTGAGCCCAGGAAGCCGAGCGAGGAGTGGGTGGTGGAGAGCCAGAAGAGGGAGCCTGCAGCCGCCAAGAGGCCCGGCAGCACCATAAGCGTGCGTCCGAAGCGATCCGAGAGCTTGCCTGCTGCTTGCCGGGAGACCATGAGGGCGATCGCATAGGTGGCGAAGAACCAGCCCGCCCCCGGCAGCGCTCGCTCGGGCGCGAAGAGCGGCACGAAGCTCACGAGCCCTCCGTAACTGAGGGCGAAGAGCGCCATGATGCTGCTCGGCAGAAGCGCTTCTCGGCTGATCAGGGGCACGCGCCCAGGAGCGGCAGGCCGCGGGGGCTCGGGCAAGAGGGCGCAAAGGCCCGCCGTCACCAGGGCCAGAGCCGCCGTGATGCCGAAGAGCATGGGCCAGCTCGCCTGTGCGACTGCCAGGCCGATCCCCGGAGCGACGACCATGGCGAGGTTGAAGGAGATGCCGTAGGCGCCCATCGCCTCCCCACGCCGCTGGGGAGGGGCGATGTCCGTGACGTAGGTGGCCGCCGCCGTGCTCCAGGCAGCCCAAACGAGGCCATGAAGCGCGCGAACCCCGAAGAAGCCGGCGAGTCCCAGGGGCAGCAGGTAGAGCGCGATGCTACCTGCCATGCCGAGCGCGCCCACGATCATCATGGGCTTGCGTCCTCCGCTCAGCGCACGCCCCATAAAGGGCCTGGCGACGACCGCCGCGAGCGTGTAGATCGCCATGACCAGGCCCACGTCGGCGGTCTTGCCACCGAGCGCGAGGACGTAGAGGGGGAGTGAGGCGAGCAGCAGGTACATCGAGCCGAAGCCGGTGAACGCGGCCACGCTCGCGAGCAGGAAGTCCCGGGTGTAAAGGGGAGGCAAATCCCCGCCCGGGGCTGGGGGACTCGCGCCGTCGGCGCCGGAGAGCCACCATGAGCGGCCTTTCGGCCTGGGTGGCAGGCTCATCAGATCTTGGTGTTGTCGGCTTGGCCGCCGTCAAGCACGAGCCAGCCGGTCTCGCGGGCCTTCTGGGACTTGGGAGGCAGGGGGGGCAGGGTGTCGGTGGCCCGCTTGAGGACCCCGATCTTCTGCATGATCTGGTCGCTGGGGAGTTGGACCCGGCTGGCCATCTCCTCGGCGACCTCTCGGACCAGTTCGGTCCAAGCAGCATGAGGCATCACCTGCCGGCGCTCGGTCAGGAAGCGCTGGACGTCCTCGAGGGTCTTCAGATCGTCGTAGGCCATGGAAGATCCTTTCGTCGGGGGGCAGGTGTCGATCTTAACGCCGAGCGCCCATGGATACAAGGCCTCAGAGGATTCGCAAAGCCCTGGAAGGGGGCGAAAATGATAACTAATAATCATTTAATGCGGGTTAACAGGGGTTTTATCAAGTCTCCACGTTCGGCCTCGGATACAAAGGTAACCCCCTCTGACGAGTGAAAGGATCTTGCGATGCCCATCGACTTCGATCCCGGCAACCTAGGCAAGCCCAACCCCCTGCTCCGCCGCGATCCGTCGCTCGACGTGAAGGGGGTAGCCCCGGCGAAGGGCCTCGATGTCTTCAAGCAGGCCGACGCGGACGGGAACGGCGCGATCAGCCGCGACGAGTTCACGCGCTTCGCCAAGGCGGCGCTGCCGGGCAAGGTCGATCTCTCCAAGTTTGGAGGCGGGGATCTCCAGCTCGTCGACTTCGACCAGGCGCTGGGCGACTGGGTCGACTCCGTCGGGCAGGCCGAAGCCTCCGCCGTCGTCTCCGAGAAGCGCAGTTCCCTGCCCCCCCTCGATACCGGCAAGACCTGGGCCAATGCGGCGGCTGAGAAGGTCGCCCGGGGAGAACCGCTCAACTTCGGCCATAATGCGGTCGACGGCCAGCTCTGGAAGCTGCAGGACGGCTCTCCCGTCTGGGCCGATACCGGCACCCAGGTCACCCGCGAGCAGCTCGCGGCCATGCCCGATTCCCAGGTGAAGTCCTTCTACCAGATGATGGGCTTGGGCTACGATCCCCAGGTGGATTTCCCCGACCCGGCCGAGCGCAAGAAGCTGGCCGATCGCGTCACGATCCCCGACCCGACCTCCTCCTCGGGGCCCGCCGCCGAGCGTCTCCAGACCATCCTCAAGGACCTCGATCAGTTGCACCGCGGGATCGCGTCGCGCGAAGACGCTCTCAAGGGCCAGCTCGACGGGGCCGATGCCGCCACCTCCTCGCAGATCAAGGCCCAGCTCGCGCAGCTCGGGGGAGTCCGCGCGCACCTGGAGACGATGCAGGCGGAGCTCAAGGACTTCCGCCTTCCTACGGGGTTGGGTTCCGAAGGCTCGGGCCGCGTCATGGATGCCCTCCAGCAGGTCCACGACGGGGTGAAACGGCTAGCTGGTGCCTCTGCTTCCGAGCGGGGGCCGATCATGGCGGATTTCGCCCTCGCGATGAATCAGCTTCGCCAGCCCGAGCGCGACATGCGGACGGATTCGCTGGCCCAGAGCCAGCACGGCACGTTGCTGGACGCGAGCCGCGTGCTGACCGTCTTGGGCGATCGCCTCGATCAGCTCGCGCGCCAGCGTCCGAACGCCGATGCCGCCACCTCCGCGCAGATTGACGCCCAGATGGCCCAGCTTCAGAGCGTGCATCAAGGGTTTACTCAGGTGGCGGCGCCGCTTTTCAATTACCGGGCCGATCCGGCGCTAACCGACCAAGATCGCCAGCAGAAGGCGGGCCTCATCGATCAGGTTCACGCGCAGATCAAGCAGATGGCCGGCATGGACCGCGATTCGTTCCAGCGCATGGCGCTCGAGGCACAGCAGCTGCTTCAGACCCTCTAAGGTAGCCGTGGCTAGCAAAAGACCCCCGGGCTTTGCTCGGGGGTCTTTTGCTAGCGCTTGGCCTCCGCGTTGGGCGGGGTTCCGGGGGAGGGCGGCTTGAACATCATCCATGCGCCGCCACCCAGGAGGGCGACGATCACGACGGCGGCCACGATCCACTTCGGGGACATGGAGCGCCCGTCGATCGGGGACAGGGGCTTGGTCGCGGCCTTGGCGAGAGGCTTGGTGGCCGAGCGGCCGTTCTCCTTGGGCTTCGGCGTCTTGAGGGCGGCGGTCTTGGTGACGGGGGCCGGGGCGGCGTCCTCGCCTCCCTCGGTGAGGGCGATCCGGTTGCGACGGGAGATCTGCTCCTCGATGCCCGCGATGATCTGCTCGGGGGTGCAGGTGCCCATGTCGATGAGCAACTGTCCGAGGGGGCGAGGGTCGTCCACCTGGCGCATGAGGGCCTGGCCGAGGCCTTCGGGGGTGAGGGAGCGCTGGTCCATGAGGACTTCGCCCAGGCGGGACTGCCCGGCCTGGACGGCTCGGCGCTTGCGGGACTGCCAGCCGAGGGCGCTCTGGAGGTCGGCATGGGTGATGTGGTTGAGGTTGATGAGCACCTCGCCCAGGGGGACGCGCATGCGGCTCTGCTCGTCGGCGAGGGCGATCAGCATGTCGGTGCGGGTGATCTTCTTGCGGGCAATCAGCAATTCGCCCAGCATGTCGGCTTCCGGGAGGTCGATATGCAGGGCGCGCTGGGATTTGAGGGCCTGTTGGATCTGGTGGCCGGAGCAGGCTTGCATCTGCTCCAGGACCTCCCCGAGGGGTCTCTTGATCTGGGTTTGCAGGAAGAGGGCCTGCTTGAGTTGCTGGGCGGAGATGGCGCCGGAGGCGAGGAGGATGCCTCCGAGACGCTCCGCGTGGGGGCGGGCACCGGGGCGAATGAGGCGGACGTCGCCGATGGTGCCCGAGACCATCTGCTCGAAGTTGCAGAGTCCGAGGCGCAGCAGGGTCTGACCGACCGACTCCCGATCGGTGTTGCGCTCCTGGAGGGTATCCGTGACCAGCTCGGCGTCGAGCACGCCGTTGGCGGCGAGCACGCCGGCGATCGAGAGATCGGGCTGGCGGATGGTGACGTCGTAGCCGCGGGTTTCGCTGAGTCGGGCGACGAACTGGCGCCAGCTGAAGAGCTTGCCCATCGTGAAGTCGTCGTTGGCGGCGCGTTCCCGGAAGAGGGCGTCGTCGCTGACCTTGGACATGACCTTGTCGAGGTCGTCCTGGTTGACCAGCATCAGGCTGTCCTTGACCGGAAAGATCAGGCGCGGATTGACCGGGTAGGTGCGGGTGCCCATGCCCTGGATGCGGACGTCCGAGGCTCCGACGGTCACGAGGTCGCCGCGGTGCATCATGCTCACGCGCACGCCGCGGCGACGGCAGTAAGCGATGATGTCCTGGAGGTAGATGCGCTTGGCGGTGAGGATGGGCTGGTTCTTCTGGCCCCAGCCGCACATGCACCAGGGCGCGGCGCGGCGCGCGGCGGGCACGGACGAGCCGCATTCGGGGCATTGCATCGGGGCCTGAGGCTCTTCGCCCAGGAGGGGGAGGGTCTCGGTCTGAACGGACTCGTCCAGGGAGCCGAGTCCCTGACGGGCGACTCCGGCGATTTCGGGGTCCGCCGCGTTGGAGATGACGAAGGAGAAGGCTTCGGCCGCCTTCTTGGGTTGGCCGTCCTTCTGGTAGGCACGCGCCAGCATCAGCCAGACCCGATGGTTATCGGGATGGAACTTGGCTGCGTATTCGAGAAATACGATGGCTTCCGGAATGCGGCCTTCCTTGAAGGCCCGGACGCCCATATCAACCGACGACTTCACGCGCGTTACCAGCGACTATCCAGCAAGTCTACCCGCAGTTTCCTGGAGCGGGCCCCCCCTCTTATACCCACCGAATGCTCGCTCGCAAACTCCTCGGACGAGAAACGACCGTGAGGATTCGCCGCATGGCTTGACAAGATTTGGTCGTTTCGTCCTTCCGCTAAGGGAACCCTCTCGCGACCATGGAAGCAAGCGAGCAAGAGAGGAGGTCTCCATGGTGCCCGAACCGTTGCCGCAACGGAAGCCCCCCGCGATCCTCCCGGGGCTGAGCCGAGGTGGTTTCCGAGGGTCGAGCCGCGTGCAAGCCGGCTACCGGGCCCTCGGGGCGCGACTTTTGACGCTGGCGATCGCCACTTTCTTCCTGGCCATGGGCTGTCAGGCCGAAGTCCCCAACACCCCGGCTCCGGATCCCGGAGGCGGGATGGTTTCCACCAACGGCATCGCGGGCCTCGTCCAGGCTCCCCCCGCCATGCAAAAGGACAACGGAGGCGCCTGGGACAACACGCGGGCCCCGCTCAACGAGGCGCCCCTCGCTGGCGTCGACGTCTACCTGCTCGGCGCTCGGGGCGAAAAGCTCGAGGTCGCGCCCGCAAAGACGGATGAGAAAGGGATCTTCCACTTCGACCCGGTCCCGGTGGAGGCGGGCCTGGTCTGGGTCATGCCCAAGGCGGTCGAGGCGTCCAAGCCACTGCTCGCCTACTTCCGCAAGGGGCAAGCTTCGTACGTGGGAGTCTCGTCGACCTTGGTCGCCGGCGCCCTCCAAAAGGCCATCACCGATAAGCCGTCGCTCACGTATGCCTCCTTCGACCCCAAAAAGGTCACCGAGCTTCAGCAAAAGGCCGAAACCAAGGTTTCCGATCCCAACACGGCCTTCAGCCTTCATTTCCTCGACGTGCTCCTCTTGGCCTGGGCCGGGGGCGATAAAGGATTGAAGGCCTCGCTCGAGGCGCTTTCCCCGGGGATCACCGCTCCGCGTGTCGAAGCGACACCGCCGGGCCTGAGGCGCTAAGTCTAGCCAGTTTCGGCCTTCCTGGCGCATCATGGGCATGGTTTCCAACACCCGGCCCCGCGGGGGCCGGGCCCTTCACGGAGTTCGAACGCCCATGTCCAAGCCCACGCTCATGATCGTCATCGGAAGCACCCGTCCCGGACGGGTCGGCCTTCCCGTCGCGGAGTGGATCCGCGATCGCGCCCTCGCGCACGGAGGCTTCGAGGTCAAGGTCGCCGATCTGGCCGAGATCGCCCTGCCCTTCATGGATGAGCCCTTCCATCCCCGCCTGCGCCAGTACCAGCATGCGCATACCAAGGCCTGGAGCGCCCGCGTGGAGGCGGCCGACGCGTTCGTCTTCGTCACCCCCGAGTACAACCACGGCCTCTCCGCGCCCCTAAAGAACGCCATCGACTACCTCTTCCAGGAGTGGCAGCATAAGCCGGTCGGACTCGTCTCCTACGGGGGCGTCTCCGCCGGCACCCGCGCGGCCCAGATGATCAAGCCCATCGTGGCCGCCCTGTCGATGGTGCCCTTGGTCGAGGCTGTCACCATCCCGTTCGTCTCCCAGTTCTTCGATGAAACCGGCGCATTCTCCCCCAACGAGACGATGCAGGCCGCGGCCGGCACCATGCTCGACGCGCTGCTGCGCTGGGAAGCGACGCTCCGCCCGCTGCGGACGTAAGCAGTCCCTGTGAGGCCCCCTGGGGAAGGTCGTTTGAAGGCCTTCCTCGGCTTCACGTTCCGGGGCCACTCTTGACAATTTGTTCTATGTAGAATAATCTAAAAACAACAGGGGCGACGTGAGAAAGTGAGGCCTCGATGTTGTTGCACGCCGATCAGTATCATGCCCACGTCTACTTCGACGCGGAGCACGTGGCCCTCGCCACGGAGCTTCACCGCAAGGCCCGCCAGGACCTCGGGGCGCTCGCGACGATCTGGCCGATGCGGATGATGCCGGTGGGCCCTCACTACGCGCCCATGTTCGAGATCGAGTTCCCGCATGCCAGCCGGGAGCCGGTGCTCGCCTGGGTACAGGCCCATCACGGTCCGCTCCCGGTGATGCTGCACCCGGAAACCGGGAACGACCTCGAAGACCACCGCGACCACGCCGTCTGGCTGGGCCGGAACCTCGGTTTGAACCTCGCCGTCTTGGATGCGCTCTAGAAAGGTCCCCATGAAGGATCCTCGTTATCCGATCTCCCAGGAGATCTCCCTCTTGCCCGTCTTTCGGGCCTTCGCCATCGGCGGGCAACGCCTCGAGCGGATGATGACCCGCTTCATGCAGGCCCATGACCTGACGCCCGCTCAGTTCGACGTCCTCGCTACCCTCGGGGACACGGAGGGGCTTCCCTTCAAGACCTTGAGCCAGCAGGCCCTCGTCACGGGGGGAACGCTCACCCCCGTGCTCAACCGCATGGAGGCCAAGGGTCTGCTTCGACGCTGCAAGGACGAGCGGGACCATCGCCAGGTGATCCTGAAGCTGACTCCCGAAGGCCAGGCCCTCTACGAGGCGACTTTCCTTCCCTACGTCGATCACGCCCAGGCCTACCTCGATGTGATGAGTCCCGAAGAGCAGCAGCAGCTTGCGCAGTTGCTCGACAAACTCTCGGATGCGCTTCTGCGACCCGTGCCTTAGCGCCCACCGCTAACAAAAAAGCGCCCGTGGCTATCAAAAAAGCGCCCGCGGCTATCAAAAAAGCGCCTGCGGCTATCAAAAATAGGAGAGGATCATGACCCCCAATACCAAACGCATGCCGGTGGCGTTCATTCCCCACGGGGGAGGTCCCTGGCCGTTCGTCGACCTCGGCTGGGGCGACAAGGCCGATGAGGACAAGCTGGCCGCCTACCTTCGCAATCTGAGCCACCTGCCCGAGACCCCGCCCAAGGCCTTGTTGGTCATCTCGGCCCACTGGGAAGAGGGCGTTCCGACGGTCATGACCTCGGAGCATCCCCCGATGCTCTACGACTACTACGGCTTCCCGCCGGAGTCGTATCAGATCACCTGGCCGGCCCCGGGGCATCCGGAGCTGGCGACCCGGGTCCGGGAGCTGCTGGAAGGGGCGGGCTTCAAGACCGCGGAGGACGCCCAGCGCGGCTACGATCACGGCACCTTCGTGCCCCTCAAGCTGGCCTACCCCCATGCCGATGTGCCGACGGTGCAGCTCTCGCTGAAGCGGGGTCTGAACCCCGAGGAGCACCTCGCCATGGGGCGGGCGCTCGCGCCCCTACGCGACGAGGGCGTCTTCATCATCGGGAGCGGCATGACCTACCACAACATGCGGGGCTTCAACCATCCGATGACCCATGCGATCTCGGAGACGTTCGACGCCTGGCTGCGCGAGACCGGGGCCATGGAGCCTGCCGAGCGCGACAAGCGCCTGGCGCAATGGAGCGTCGCGCCCATGGCGCGGGAGGTGCATCCCCGCGAGGAGCACCTGATCCCCATGATGGTGGTCGCCGGCGCCGCCGGCGAGGACCGCGGCTCCGTGGCGTACGCCGGGAACCTCCTGGGGGTCAAGATTTCGGCCTACCACTTCGGCTAGACACCTAACACGAGAGGGCCCCTCGGCGATCGCCGAGGGGCCCTCTCTCTTGAGGCTAAACCGCAGTCTGGGAGGCGGCGCGCGCCATGCTCAGGGCCACGGCCTCGGCCACCTTGATGCCGTCGATTCCCGACGAGAGGATGCCTCCGGCGTAGCCGGCCCCTTCGCCCGCCGGGTAGAGGCCGACGGTGTTGAGGCTCTGGTAATCGTCCCCGCGCTTGATCCGGACCGGGGACGAGGTTCGGGTCTCGACTCCCGTGAAGAGGGCGTCCTCCATCGCGAAGCCGTGAATCTGTCGGTCGAAGGCCGGCATTGCCTCGCGGATCGCCGCGATGGCGTACTCCGGAAGGGCCTCGCTCAGGTCCCCGGGCTTCACGCCGGGCCGGTACGAGGGCTTCACCGAGCCGATCTCGGTCGAGGGCCGGCCGGCGAGGAAGTCTCCCAAGCGCTGCACTGGGGCGATGTACTTGCCGCCTCCCAGCGTGAAGGCTTTTTCCTCCAGGCGCCGCTGCAGCTCGATGCCCGCCAGCGGGTGATCACTCGGGAAGTCCTCGGGCGTGATGCCCACGACGATGGCCGCGTTGGCGTTCTGCTCGTCACGGGCGTACTGGCTCATGCCGTTGGTGACGAGGCGGTTCGGCTCGGAGGCGGCCGCCACGACGAGGCCCCCGGGGCACATGCAGAAGGAGTAGACCGAGCGGCCGTTCTCGCAATGGTGTACGAGCTTGTAATCCGCCGCTCCCAGCATGCGGTTGCCGGCGTGCGGGCCGTAGCGCGCCTGGTCGATCACGTCCTGGGGATGCTCGACCCGGAAGCCGATCGAGAAGGGCTTCGCCTCGACGTAGACGCCCCGGTCGTAGAGCATCTGGAAGGTGTCGCGGGCGCTGTGGCCGATGGCCAGGACGACATGATCGGATTCGAGGTGCGTGCCGTCGGCCAGGGTAACGCCCCGGACCTGCCCGTCCGCGATCGCCAGGTCGGTGACGCGGCTCTCGAAGCGGAACTCGCCTCCCAGCGACTCGATGGTCGCGCGCATCTTTTGAACGATCGAGACCAGCCGGTAGGTGCCGATATGGGGCCGGTTGACGTAGAGGATTTCGGGGCTGGCTCCGGCTTCGACGAATTCCTGGAGCACCTTGCGGCCGTGGTGCTGAGGGTCGCGGACCTGGCTGTAGAGCTTGCCGTCCGAGAAGGTTCCCGCTCCGCCTTCGCCGAACTGGGCGTTGGACTCGGGGTTGAGGTCCTGGCCGAGGCGCCAGAAGCCGAAGGTGTCCTTCGTGCGATCGCGGACGTTCTTGCCGCGCTCGAGGATGATGGGCCGGAAGCCCATGCGGGCGAGCATCAGGGCGGCGAAGATGCCGCAAGGCCCCGCGCCGATCACGATCGGGCGCGTCGACAGGCCGGCGGGGGCCTGGGCCACCATCCGGTAGCTCATGTCGGGGGTCTCGGTGATGTGGGGGTCTTTGCGGAGGCGCTTGAGGAGGCGGGCGTCCTGGCGGGTCTGGACGTCCACGATGTAGACCCAGCGGGGGTCGGACTTCCTGCGCGAATCGTAGCTGCGCTTGTAGATGGAGAAGGTGAGCAAGTCCTCGGGGGGAATCTCGAGCTTGGCAAGAATAGCGGCCGGTAGGGCCGCCTCGACATGGTCGATGGGAAGCTTCACCTCAAGAATTCGAATCATCGTGGAGTCCTTCGCGCACGGGTCGGGGGTAGAATCGCCGAAGGGCCCGACCGAAGTCGGGCCCTTCCGGAGTGGAGATGGTGGGAATTGAACCCACGTCCCAAAAGGCAGCCATAGAGGCATCTACGAGCGTAGCCTGGGAATCGGTTTCGCCCTCTGGGACCCTCCTCGGCGCAGCTCCCAAAAGACTAGCTAACGAGTCTTAGCGCGGCTTAGTTAGCGTTCGCCGCGAGCAGCCGGTCAAAGTGACCCACGAACCCGACCGGCGGGGGTACGTGAGTGTCCCTTCACTCGTGCGGGTTAGGCAGCGAGGGCAGCGGCCTGACGGCCACCAACCGAGGGAAGTGCAAAGGTTTTCGCACTTATCAATTGCCATCGGATTTTACGGGATCGGACGACACTCCCGGCTCGCAACCTCTACCACCACGCTCCTGGTCGAAACCGTGACATCCCCGTGATAGTAGTGTTGGTACTCGGAGTATACCTCCGTTTCCCGGTCCACGCAACTCGCGCCGAACGCGCTTCATCCGGCGCATTTCGGGTAGAAAGCTCCTGCAGGGGCCTTCGCTTTCCCAGGCTTGCCAGCCGGGTTCAGCGCGCCAGGCCGCTCAGCCCTCCCCTTAGAAAGGCCCTTCGATGCTCGTCCTCACCGGATCCTCGTCCCGCACCACCCACGTTACCGCCGGTCTCGACCAGGCCTGGGACGTGGTGGAGAACTTCGTCGACGTCTTCGCGAAGCTTCCCGACGTCGATACCGTCGAACGCTATCCCCAAGACGTCGTCCGCGTCATCCTCAAGCGCATCGGCGCCATGGGCTACGGCGTCCACCTCGCCTACGACCTCCAGTTCCACTTCGAGCCCCAGTCCCGGCTGATCGCCCGCTCGCTTCCCTTCGATCCCCAGGACGCCTGGATCGGCGACGGCATCTTGCTCGCCCAGTACTATTCCGAGACCCGCCTCGTGCCCCAGGCCGAGGGCACCGCCCTGGAACATGCCATGGACGTCGAGGTCCAGCTTCCGATGCCGTCCATCCTGCGCTTCGCCCCGCAGAACGTCGTCAAGGCCACCGGGGACGCCCTCATGGAGCAGAAGCTGGCCTACTTCACCGACCAGATGGCGCGCCTCTTCCGCGAGTCCCTCGCCTAGAGGGCGGTCAGGGGGAGGTTCCGTTTGCCGTCATTCCGGGCTTGACCCGGGGTGACGGAATGCTAGGGCTTCAGGCGGCAGATGGGGCAGCGATCGCCCTCTCCCCGGTGCAGGCAGCCGCAGTCCCGGCAGGCCTTCGCCCCTTCCTTCTCGCGCGCCTTCTTGCGGCGCGCCAGGGTTTCCAGGAAGCCGGCCACCGTCTCGGCCAGCTCGGGGTCTTTGACCTTTCCGGTCACGTCGTGGGCGATCGCCTCGCGCTCGGACGGCGGCAGCTCGGGAAGCTGGATCCCCTTACGCAGCAAATCCGTCGGGGTCTCGGGCCCCTCGTAGGGAGTGCCCGGCCGGTACGGTGGCGCCACTTGCCAGCGGATGTCGCGGATCAGGCCCTTGCCCAGCCGCTTCTCCAGCTTCTTCATGATGCCGGGCTTGAGGAGGTTGAGCTCGTTGGCCCAGGCGGCCGAGGCCACCTCGACGATCAAGACGCCCTGCCGGAAGTACCTCGGTTTGGTATTCTGGGCGATCACCGCCCCCACCAGCTCCGACCAGACTCCGAAGACCCGGCTCACTGCGTAGGTGCCTTCCAGGTTCAGGCCCTTGAGGCTCTTTTCGAGGAAGAACTTCAGTCTTTCCACATGTCCCCCCAGGCCGGCGCTCCCCAGGCCCCTTGGGTCCACTCCCGGTACAGGAAGCGGTAGTTGCGGTAGGTGGTGAGGCCCCGCTTCACGTAGCGGCGGGTCTCGGGGAAGGCGGCCGTCAGCAGCTCCTCGGGCTCATGCCCGCGCTCTCGGCGCCAGCGGGCGACGTTCCCCTCGCCTCCATTATAGGCCGCGAGCATCATCGAGAGATCCCCTTCGAACTGGCGGGACAGGTACGCGAGGTACCAGCAGCCGAGCCGGATATTGGTCTCGGGATCCTCGAGGTCCTCCACGCCGAACGTGTTCACTCCCGCCTTGGGGGCGGCCCACTTGGCCGTGCGCGGCATGAGCTGCATCAGGCCGCGGGCCCCCACGCCCGAGCGGGCCCGCGGGTTGAAGCCCGATTCCTCGCGGATCACCGCCGCCACGAGCAAGGGATCCAGACCATGGCGCTCGGCGTACTGCTCGACGACCTCGCGGTACGGGAACGGGTACACCAGCCGACCGAACCCGACCATGATCGGGCGGTGGAAGATCGCCAGGAGGACGGCGATCGCCAAAAGGCTCAGCCAGGGCATGCGGCGGGGTCGAGCTCGCCGTTGGCGAGGCTTGGAGCGCGGAAGCAGGGTATTCGACATGCCTCTATGCTAGCACGGAGGGGGGATTAAAGAAGTTGCTCGCTTCGGAGCAGCGCCACGACCGCCTTTTCGACATCGGAGGGGTGGCCGTTGTTCTCAATAACCCGATCGGCGTGCCTCAGCTTCTCGGAAAGCGACATCTGCGCCCGAATGCGCGCCTGGGCTGCCTCGGAGGCGAGCTGATCGCGCCGCATGAGGCGTTCGAGTTGGACCTCCTCCGGCACCGATACCACCCAGACCTGATCGATGGCCCAGTCATGGCCCGATTCGAGCAGCAGGGGGACCACCAGCACGGCGAAGCGCGGCGGCTCGGGCTGCCGGCGCAGGGCGTCGAGCTGAGCGAACATGCGCGCGCGCACCCGCGGGTGAACGATGGCGTTGAGTTTCTGGCGCGCGGCCTCGTCGCGGAAGATGATTCCCGCCAGGACCGGCCGGTTCAGCCCCCCGTCGGGGCCGAGCACCTCAGGACCGAAGGCTTCGGCGATCTCGGCGAGTGCGGGCTCGCCCGGCGCGACCACCTCGCGCGCGGCGATGTCGGCGTCGATGATCGCCCCGCCGTGCGCTTCCAGCATGCGTGCCACCGTGGTCTTGCCGCTGGCAATCCCGCCGGTCAGCCCAATCACTTTCATGAGATTCCTTATACTCCCTTGAGAATCTCCTTCAGGGTCGGGTACGCCGAGGTCATCCCGAAGGTCTCCGGGCTCACCACCCGGTAACGGAAGTACCGGTAGTGCATGCAGAACCGGTCCCAGGAGTTCATCTGCTTCGTGAGGAAGGGAGCCAGCAGCCCGAGCAGCGGAGCCAGGTTGAACCAGCCCCGGTAGGGCTTGCCGACATGGGTCGAGAGCGTCTCCAGCATCTCGCGGATGGTCGTCTCCCGGCCCCCCAGCACCAGCCGGCGTTCGGAGACGTCGTGAAGCAGGACGTGCTTCACCACCTGGGCGATGTCCTGGCCGTGCACGAAGTGGAACGACGCGTCGAGCGAGAGCCAGCGGGCGAGCTTCACCCACTTGAGGGCGTCGGGAAGCCCGCCGTTGAGGTGCGAGGACGGATGCCGCTCGTCGCCGCCGAAGACCAAAGTCGGGAAGAGCGTGATCACCGTGTCGGCCATGGGATGGGCGGGCAGGTCCTTCAGGCAAAGGTACTTGCTCTTGATGTAGTCCGTGCCGTCGGTTCCTGCGGCGTCCAAGAGCTGGTTCTCACGGTCGAGCACGCTCGCGGTCGAGAAGAGCAGGAACTTGCGGAGCCGAGCCGGATCGGCCATGTCGAGCATGGCGAAGGTGGCGTCCCGGTTGACTTGGTAGGCAGCTTCCTCGCCCCAGCCCGCCGCGATGTGGACGATCGCGTCCATGGTCTTGAGGAGGTCGGCGTGGGGAGCCATGTCCCGGGCGTCGCCCCGAACCAGCGTCACGTTGGGGCGGTTGGCGTCGAAGCGAAGCTTCGCGGGGTCGCGCACCAGGAGGAAGAGCTGGAGGTCGGGCAGGTCGCAAAGGGCGTCGAAGACGTAATGGCCCACGCAGCCGGAGATGCCGGTGATGAAGACGTTCAAGACAGAACCACGCTTTCGGTCGGAAGTTTCGCCAACTCCAGGATCGCTTCGGCGCCCCGCGCCACGGCTCCGGGCTCGCCCAGCTGGGCGCGGACGCGGGAAAGCCCTGCGAGTTGCTGTTCACGGCGCGAAGGATCGTCAAGCATGGCCAGGACTTCGCCGGCCATCCGCTCGGGGCTGGCGTCTTGCTGCAAGAGTTCCGGCACGATCGCTTCCCCCGCGACGATGTTGGGAAGCGTGACGTAGGGGATCTTGAGCAGTCGCTTGGCGACGAAGCCCGCCAAAGGCGAGATCCGGTAGGTCGCGATCACCGGAGTGCCGACCACCGCGGCTTCCAGGATGGTGGTGCCGGACGCGGCCAGGACCACGTCGGCGAGCTGCATGACCGCCATGCCGGGAGCGTCCGCGATCACCGTAACCGGCTGCGGCACCTTGCCGAGCTTGGCCTGGAGGCGCGAGGCGAGGTCCGGAGTGGCCACGGGCATGACCACCTGGACCTGAGGGAGTTTCCGGCGAACTTCCACGCAGGCCTGGAGCATGGGTTCGAGCAGGCGATCGACTTCCATGGGGCGCGAGCCGGGGAAGAGCGCGAGCACGGGCCGATCGGCATCGAGGCCGGCCTTGGCGGCGACCGCCGCTTTCACCTCGGGGCCCGGGACCATGTCGAGAAGCGGATGCCCGATGAACTGGACGTTGCCTCCGGCTTCCCGGTAGGCCTGGGCTTCCTTCTCGAAGATGCAGAGGATCTTGTCGAGGGCCTGAGCCACCTTGCGGGTGCCGCCGCGCAGCCCCCAGATCCATTCCTGGGGGGCGATGTAGTAGGCCGTGGGGATCCCTAAGGACTTGGCGGTCTGCGCGAGCACCATGTTGGCGCCCTGGTAGTCGATGCAGACGACCGCGTCGGGGCGATGGGTCTCGAAGTAGCGCTGCGCTTCCTTGGTGGCCTGGGAGATGGGTTTCAGGCCCGGCAGGTGCTCGGTGAGGCCCACCGCGGAGTAAGGCGTGAGATCGGCGAGGAGCGAGACTCCCGCCGCTTGCATGCGATGAGACCCCCAGCCGACCAGGTCGAGGTCGGGCCGGAGGGCGAGGAGCTCGCGAGCCAGGTTGGAACCGTGGATATCCCCCGAGACTTCACCGGCTGAGAGGAAAAGGCGTGGTTTCACGCCTCAGCCTCCTCCTTGGGCGCGTTCTTGACGGTGAGGCCGACGAGGCCGCGCTCGCTGGTGCGCGCGAAGTTCATGAAGTGACGCACCTCGGGGATCTCAGCCATGCCCTCCATCTCGGCGACGGCCTGCGAGACGTTGAGCTCCGAGCGGTAAAGCAGGCGATAGGCGCGCTTGATGGCCGTGCGGGTCTCGGCGGAGACGCCCCGGCGGCGCAGGCCGATGGTGTTGGGGCCGAAGACCTTGGGCGGGTTGCCCTCGGTGGTCATGAACGGCGGGCAATCCTGCACGATGCGGCTCATGGCGCCGATCATGGCCAGCTTGCCGACGCGGCAGAACTGGTGGACGCCCGTGAGGCCGCCGATGGTGACGAAGTCCTCGATCTCGACATGGCCGGCCAGAGTGACGTTGTTCGCGAGCACGACGCCCGAGCCGACGATGCAGTTATGGGCGACGTGGACGTAGGCCATCAGGAGGTTGTCGTCTCCGATGCGGGTCACCTCGCCCTCGCCGGTGGCGCGGTTGATGGTGACGAACTCGCGGATGACGTTGCGATCGCCGACGATCGTGATCGACTCCTCGCCGGCATACTTGAGGTCCTGGGGCACTCCGCCGACCACGGCATGGGGGAAGATCTGGCAATCGCGGCCGATCGAGGTGAAGGGCTCGATCACGGCATGCGACCCGATGCTCGTGCCGTCTCCGATCTGGGTATGCGCGCCGATCACGGCGTAGGGGCCGATCTGCACCCCTTCCCCGAGTTTGGCGCTGGGGTGAATGACGGCCGTTGCGTGGATATCGATCATCGGGGTTAGTCCACCAAGCTGAACATGAGCTCGCCTTCCGCGACGAGTTGATCCTTGACCCGGCATTCGGCCTTGACCCGGCCGAAGGCGCCCTTCACCTTGATGAGCTCGGAGGTCATCACCAGCTGGTCTCCGGGCTCGACCATCCGGCGGAAGCGGACTCCGTCGACGCCCGTGAGGACCGCGAGCTTGCCCTGATGCTGCTCGTAGTGCAAGAGGATGATGGCGCTCACCTGGGCCATGGCCTCGAGCATGAGGACGCCGGGCATGATGGGGCGCTCGGGGAAGTGGCCGGTGAACTGGGGCTCGTTGACCGAGACGTTCTTGATGCCGACGACCCGCTTGCCGGCCTCGACTTCGAGGATCCGGTCCACGAGCAGGAAGGGGAAGCGGTGGGGCAGAATCTTGAGGATCTGCTGGATGTTCAGCGACTGGGTCATGGGGGCCTCGTTGGCAGGAAGCTCGGCGATCGCGCTACCGGACTCGGGTTGGGGCATGGCTGTTCTCCTTGCGCGAGAGCGCACGCTCTCTCAGTTTGCGGGCGAGCGCAACGTGAAGCGCATGGCCGGCCTTGGCGGCCACCACTTGGCCGACCCACCAGGATCCGGTGAGGGCCAGGTCCCCGATCAGGTCGAGCACCTTATGGCGCACGAACTCGTCGGGGTAGCGCAGGGGGGTCAGGTAACGGTAATCGGCGATGACCACCGCGTTCTCGGTGCTGCCGCCCTTGGCGAGGCCCATCTTGCGCATGGCCTCGACCTCGGAGAGGAGACAGAAGGTGCGCGCGGAGGCGATCTCCTGCTCGAAGACGGTTTCCGAGAGGGGGCCTTCGAAGAGCTGGGGACCGGCCAGGGGATGGCCGTAGTCGACGACGTAGGTGACCTCGGGACGGGGGGCGGGCTGGACGAAGATGGACTTCTCGCCCCAGTCGAGCTCGATCTTGGCGTCGAACTCGAGGATCGAGCGCGGGGCGTCCTGCGCGATGCGGCCGGCCTGGTGGATGCTCTCGACGTAGATGCCCGCCGACCCATCGAGGGCGGGCATCTCGGCGCCGTCCACCACGACGTAGGCGTTGGCGATGCCGAGGCTCCAGAGGGCGGCCATGAGGTGCTCGACGGTCTGGACCTTGGCGTTGCCGATGCCCAGGGTGGTCGAGAGGGTGGTTTCGACCACGAACTCGGCCAGCGCGGGAATCTCGGGCTGGCCGGGGAGATCGGAGCGGACGAAGCGGATCCCGGTGTTCTCAGGGGCGGGATGCAGGGTGAGGTGGACGGTTTTACCGGAATGGAGCCCGAGTCCTTCGAGCTCGAAAGAGCGGGCAAGCGTCCATTGGGAGGCGGGGTCCAGGCTCATGCGTTCCTCAGTCCAGGCTATCCGTCCAGGCTAGTTTCCGAGCTCGTTCAAGAGGGCTTGCAGGCCATTCGCACCAGCGAAGGGCACTTCCAGGGTGATCTCGACCGACCCGTCGGCCAGCTCCTTACCGGTGACCTTGGCGCCCTGGATGAGGGCCCTCAGGCGGTTCCGGATGGCGGGGTTCTCGGCCGTCAGTGCCTGAACGGTGGACTTGCCGACCGAAAGGTCCAAGATGGCGGCCAGCAAGCGCTTCTGAGCCAGGCTCAGGGCGTTCTGCCGGGCGACCTCGCGAGCCTTCAGGGTGCCGGGCGCTCCGAAGGGCGGCAAGCCGATGGCCGAGATGCGGACCGTCTCGCCCCAGCGGATTTCCCCGTAGGGCAAGGTCTGGACGCTCGGAGGCGCCGCCCACGCGGGCAGGCCCGAAGCGGGCAAGCCCGAAAGGGCTCCCAGAACCAGGATTCCCGCCAGCGTCCGCCGCATGCCGTCCCCCTCTGGACTTCCCCCTAGACCTGCGCCCGCTCTGCCTCCGTGCCCGCGGAGGACAAGACGTCCACGCGCTGGGTCAGCTCGCGCAGCTCGCGCGCGAGCTGCGGAAGCTTGTCGACGGCGGCCTGCCGGCGCAGCTCCTCGCGGTGAGGCCGGGCCGGAAAGCCCGAAACCACCGCACGGCCGGGAACGTCCTTGGTGACCCCGGTGCGCGCCAAGACCAGGCTGTCCGAGCCGATCTCCAGGTGCCCCGCGACCCCGACCTGCCCGGCGAGCGTGCTCCGGTCGCCGATGCGCGACGACCCCGAGATGCCGACCTGACTGACCAAGAGGACGTTTTCCCCGATTATCACATTATGTCCGACGTGGACAAGGTTGTCAATTTTGGTTCCTTGCCCGATCTGCGTGCTGCCAATCGTCGCCCGGTCGATCGTGACGTTCGCCCCGATCTCCACGTCGTCTCCGACGATCACGTTGCCGATCTGCGGCACCTTGAGGTGCTTCCCCCCGACGGGCACGAAGCCGTACCCGTCCGAGCCGATGACGGCCCCGGGTTGAAGGATCACGCGCTTGCCGAGGATGCAGCCCTCCCGGACGACGGCGCGGGCATGCAAGAGCGAGTCCTCACCGATCGTCACGTCCTCGCCGATCACCACGCCGGGCTGAAGCACCGTGCGATCGCCAATCCGGGTCCCGGCGCCGATCGCGCAATGGGCCCCGATCGAGACCCCCTCGCCGAGCGTGGCCGAGGGATCCACCCACGCCGTGGGGTGGATGCCCGCAGCCGGGGCCGCGGGCGCCCAGAGCTCCAGGGCCTTGGCCATGGCCAAACGAGGGTTGGCCACGACGATCGTCGGGCGATCCGGCAGGGCTTCCTTGGCGATCGCCGCTCCGGCCTTGCTGGCCATCGCCGGTTCGCGGTACTTATCCTCGACCACGAAGACCAGGTGCCCGGGCTCCGCCCACTCGGGGTTGGCGGGGCCCGTCACCATGAACGTCGCGTCGCCCGCGACCTGGCCGCCCACGTGCTGGGCGATCTCCTGGAGGCTGTAGGATCGCATCTTACTTCAGGCGCTTGACGACGTCGCTCGTGAGATCGGTGCCGCCGTAGAGGATGACCTGCTTGTCGACCACGGTCGTGATGCCCTTGGCCTTGGCCGAAGCCCCGATCGCCGACTCGATCTTGGCCTTGATCTGGGTCGAGAGCTTGCGATCGAGTTCCTCGACGGCCTTCTTCTGAGGCATCAGGTCCTGCTCGGCGTCCTTCATCATCTTCTGGATGTCCGCGTCGGACTTGCCGGCCTTGCGGGCTTCCTCGATCTGCTTCTGGCGCTTCGCGAGCTCTTCCTGGTAGTCCTCCGCCTTCTTGCGGAACTGATCCTGAGCCTTCTTGGCTTCCGGGTAGGCGTTGAACACCGCGGCGGTGTCCACGAACCCCACGGTCGGCGCCGCCTGGGCTTGGGCCGCCTGGGTGGTCACGATCCCGGCCGTCATGGCGGCCAGCGCCAAAGCCATCAGCTTCTTCATGAAATCTCCTCTTTCTATCGTCATCCGGTTGCTTTTAGGCTAGCGCACACGGACCTTCCTCGCCGTGAGGTCGGGCACGAACGCGCCGCCATCCGAAGCCTCGCGGGCCAACGCACCCGCCCCGGAGGACGTCACTTTGGGAGACGCCGTTCCCCCCTCGGGGGTTCCGTCGCCTCCGAAATCCACCTCCGCGTCGCCGCGGACGCTCCGGGCCCGAGCGGCTAGAACTTTTGCCCGATCGAGAAGTGGATCACTCCCGTGTTCAGGCTCCACTCCCGCAGACCGTAATCGAGGCGCAGGGGGCCCAGCGGGGTGTTGATCCGGATGCCCAGGCCGTAGCCCGAGCGGGTCCGGTCCCAGTTGAAGTTGTTCTGGCTCTGGTCCCAGAAGATGCCCGTGTCGCCGAAGACCACGCCCGAGAGGATGTTCACGATCGGGAAGCGGTACTCGACGCTGGCCAGCGTGAACGAGTCGCCCGAGAAGCTGCCGTAGGGGAACTGCGCCAGCGCGCCCGCGCCCACCGGGTTCTCCGCCCAGCCGCGGATCAGGTTGCTGCCCGTCGAGAAGAAGCGCTCGTAGGGGGGCACGAAGCCGCCCGTCGCCGAGAAAAGCGTACCCAGCTTCCAGCCCGCGGCCAAGGTATGGTTGCCCCAGAGCGGGAAGTAGCGGTTCATGTCCAGCTGCAAGCGCGAGAGGTTGAGCGTGCTCAGCCCCGGGATATACTGCTCGACGGCGTAGGTGTTGAACCAGCCCCGGGTCGGGTTGATCACGAAGTCCCGCGAGTCGAAGGTCGCCGTGAACCCCGCGGTCGTCGCGAAGTCCGAGGAGCCGCCCGAGGCGAAGATGCCGGGTCCCTCCAGGGTGCGCTGATCGGTCGTGGTCAACAGGCCGATGCTCTCGGCGCGCAGGCGCAGGGCGCCGCGCCACTGGGCCGTGATCGGGTCCCCGAACAAGGGACGGCCGAACGAGACCACGCCTCCCTTACGCTCTTCGAGGAAGCCGTTCTGCACCGTGCCGTTCGGCTCGGTGACCTGCCCGAAGAAGTTCCAGAACCGCCGGGCGTAGAGGTTCGTACCGAAGGAGGTCTTCTGGGAGTCGATCCAGGGGTTGAAGTAGCTGATCTCGGCCGCCCAGTTGCGCTGCGAGATCGTCAGATCCGTCGACACCGACTGGGCGCGTCCCAGGAAGTTCTCCTTGCGCAGGCCCACGATGCCCAGGAGGCCGTCGCGGTTGGACCAGCCCGCCGAGAGGTTGAAGCTGCCGGTCTGCTTCTCCTTGACGTTGATCACCACGGTGACCTTGTCGGGCGTCTCGCCGGGCTCGTAGCGGATGCCGATGTCCTCGAAGAAGTTGAGGTTGTAGACCCGGCGCAGGTCCTCTTCCATCTGCTTCCAGTTGAAGAGCTCGCCCGGCTTCTGGGTCAGCTCGCGCCGGATCACGTAGTCCTGCGTCTCCTCGTTGCCCTCGATCCGGATGGCCGAGATCGTCCCCTCGGCCAGCTGCAAGGTCAGGGTCCCGTCGGGACTGGTGTTGAGGTCGATGACCCGCGCCAGGACGTAGCCCTGGTCGGCGTATTTCTTTTCGATGTCCTTGATGATCTGCTGGACGTCGCGGAAGTTGATGACCTTCCCCTTCATCTCCTGGAAGGGGGCCTTCAGCTCGTCCTCGGGGAAGACCGTCTCGCCGAGGATGGTGACGTCCTTGAGGACCGGGTTCTCGACCACATGGAAGACCAGGCGCTCTCCGCCCGGCACCGGCTCGGTCGACGCCTTCACGTCCATGAAGTAGCCCAGACCGTAGATCCGCTGGAGGGACTCCAGCACCTGCTGGCGGGAGACCTCTTCGCCCCGGTGAATGGGAAGCGTCAGCAGGATGGTCTCGTCGGAAACCGTCCGGTTGCCCCGAATCTCGATGTCGCGTACCCGGATCTTGGGGCCCTGATCCACCGGAGGAACCGGCGTCACCGATCCCGTCGCCGGGGAGACCGAACCGGTCGCCGCCGGAGCTTGAGCCGGAGCCTGCGCTTGAGCGGCATCCGGCGCCAAGAGGCCCCATGCCAATGCGGCCGCCGCGAGGGGAAGCGTCCGCCTCCAACGGATGGGCGACGGGGCGTTTTGAGGTTGCATGTCGCGGGCGTTCCGGATTACGGTCATGGTACGGACCTTTCTAGCGTTTAGGGTTGCGTCATTATAGGGGGTCCAGACTGAGGCTGGCAAATGAATGCTGGCCAAGCTGGCCAGGGCATCCTGGACGAGATCGATCGACAAGCTTCGCCCCCCTCGGCTATGCTGGAGGCATGGCCACGACGTTGCTTCTCAGCCGAGGTCGCATTCTCGTCTACCACCTCTTCGCGGTGGCGGACACGATTGATCTCGACCATGTCCGTAGGCTCTGGGAAGGTCCGGCCAAGACCACCCGCCTCATCTCCCGTCGGGCGGCGCCTGCCTACATCCAGTTCCTCAACCCGCCCGTCACCCTGCCTCTGGGCGATCGCCCCCTCTACCCCAAGCCCGACGAGCAAGTCCCTGCCCGCGCCACGGCCAAGGTCTTCGACTTCGGCGTCGTCGCCATCCGCTGGGAAATCGACCTCCCCCGCACCTGGGAGGATCTCGTCCGACAGGCCCCCTGCTACGTCGACAACGCCTCCATCGAGGTCCTCTCCCGCCAGCTGCTCGAGGAGATCCGCCCCAAGCTCGCCCCCGGCTTCAAGAACCCCTACCGCGACGTCCTCGAGGAAGACTACACCATCTTCTTCATCGAGGCCTTCGACGGCGAAGCGCCCATGTCGGCTCGCCGGCTCATGGCCGAAGCCGGGGCCGACATCGCCCAGCTCATCCGCGGGGAGGCCAAGGCCCTCTCCCCCTCCGAGCAGGCCGAGACCCTGCGCCAGCAGATCTCCTACTTCAACGACGACCTGGTCGTCATCGACTGGAACGCCGCCCTGGTCTACGACCACGAAGGCTCCACCGAGCACATCGACATCCTCGAGTTCGCCAACTGCGAGCTGCTCGAGCTTCGCTACTACGACGCCTTGCTCGACCGCGAGCTCGACCGGATCTACCACGAGGTCGAAGCCGGCCCCGCCTCGGGCTGGAGGTACTGGCTCCACAACCGCTACCGCCCGACCTCGCACCGCCTGCTCACGCTCATGGTCGACGTCGTCGAGCTCAAGGACCAGATCGAGAACTCCCTCAAGATCATCGGAGACCTGTACTCGGCCCGCGTCTACCGCGCCATCTCCGAGCGCCTCCGCCTCAGGGAATGGGAGGCCTCCATCGACGGCAAGCTGCGCAGCGCCCGCTCCATCTACGAGGTCCTCACCGACAGCCTCGACATCGGCCGCTCCGTCTTCCTCGAATGGACCATCATCATCCTGATCGCCCTCGAGATCGTGCTCCTCTTCGTCCTCCCCCACTAGCCCAAACGCCACGTCCCCCCGACGCCGGCAGGGCGCAGGGGGGACGCAACGAAAAAGGGGTGGCTAGAGGCTCAGTGCCGGATCCGAGCTTCCCGCCTCGGAGAAGCCCTTGGCCCTCAGGATGCAGGCGTCGCAGACGCCGCACGGCATCTCGCCGCCCTGGTAGCACGACCAGGTAGGGCCGTAGTCCGCTCCGACCGATTGGCCCAGCGTGACGATCCCAGCCTTGTTAAGGTGCAGCAAGGGGGTCTCGATGCGGATCGGGTTCCCCTCGATCCCGGCTTTGGTGCCCAGGCGGGCCATTTCCTGGTAGGCTGCGATGAATTCCGGCCGGCAGTCGGGGTAGCCCGAGTAGTCGTAGGCGTTCACGCCGATGAAGATGGCCTCCGCGCCGATCGCCTCCGCGTAGGAGAGGCCGAAACTCAAAAAGAGCGTGTTTCGTCCCGGCACGTACGTGACCGGAATCGACTCCTCCATCTCGGTGGCTTCCCGGCCCGTCGGCACGTCGAGCGTGCTGTCGGTCAACGCCGAGCCGCCCCAGCGCGTCAGGTCAAAGCTCATCACCACGTGCTCCTGGGCTTCGACCGCCTTGGCGACCGCCCGGGCCGAGTCGAGCTCACGCTTCAGGCGCTGGCCGTAGTCGAAGGAAAGGGCGTGGACCGCGTAGCCCTGGGACTTGGCGACGTAGGCGCAGGTGGTCGAGTCCAACCCCCCGCTGAGCAAAACAACGGCCTTCTTCATATCCCTCGCTTCTCCCCCCATAGCAGCTTGTGGAATTGCGGAAGCACCCGCAAGGAGTACCCGCTCCAGAACGCGTCCGGCTGGATCTCCTGCTCGAAGAGTCGGGCCAGGCGCTCGCAGTAGGCGTCACGGCTCTCTCCCGGCAGGCCCACCGGCTGCAAGACGATCGGCAAAGCCGTCGCCCCGTCCAGCTCGGAAAGCAAGGCCTTGACCGCGTCCAGGTCCTCCCGGCCGCCCACCACGAACTTCAGTTGAAGCCTGTCGGGCACCTGGCTGACGTACTCCCGAAGCACCCGCTTATTGGGCTTCTGCTGGGAGCTGCCCAGCTTGGGGCTGACGGACCACAAGCCCACCCGGGGATCCGGCCGGAACATGGTCCCGTTGGTCTCCACCGTGACGAAGCGGCCCTCGAGGAGGTCCAAGAGGGGCTCCAGCTTTTGCAGCATGGGCTCCCCGCCCGTCAGCACCACGTCCGGGGCATGCACCTCGGCGAGGATCTGCTCGGGACTCATGACCGTGGGCTCGACCATCTCGCCGGCCTTCCAGGAGTAAGTCGTGTCGCACCAGTTGCACGATAGGTTGCAGCGGCTCAGGCGCACGAAGGTCGAGAGCATGCCGACGCGCGTGCCCTCTCCTTGCAGCGAGGTGAAGATCTCGGTGACCTCGTAGGTCGCCTTTGCCGCCTGGGTCGTCACCTTAGGCCTCCTCGAAGCGGCACCAGGAGTTGGGCCCCTCGTGGACGGTGACGGAGACGAGCTGCGGGATCTCGGCCTTGAAGGTCCGGTAGAAGTAGGCGCTGAGGCCTTCGGCCGTGGTGGCCGTCCCTTCGGGCAGGGACTCGTTGAGGTAGGTATGGTCCGGAAGCCGCTTCTCCAGCTCCTTGAGCCGGTTGAAGTCGATCAGGATGCCCAGCTCGTCGAGGGTGGCGCCCGCGACCTCCACGTCGACCAGGTAGGTATGGCCGTGAAGGTTGTTGCACTTTCCGGGGTGCCCCGGGATCCGGTGTGCCGCCTCGAACTTGAGCCGCTTGGTGAGCTTATACATGGAGAATGCCTCTTGAAATCACGTTTTCAAGAGGCATTCTAGCGCGAACAGGGGCGTAAAGCCAGCCTTGGCGCGGGCTCTTCCGCCGTGGGCGGCCCTTACACGGCCAGGTCGATCTGCTGCATGGTTCCGGCTCGCCCGTCCTCGAAGAGAAAGACGCCGCTGCGCCGGACTTGGCCCAGTAAGGTGTTTTCCGAGTCCTTCAGGGCGAAGGGACTCGCGATCGCCCCCAGGTAAAGGGCGCCGATCCCTTTCTCGCCCAGGGCGAAGAGCTGATCCTTCCCGTTCGCGTCCTTGGTCCAGATGCGAAGCCGGGAGAAGATGGCGTCCCCTTCGTCCAGCCAGTGGTTTCCGTCCTCGTCGTAGGCGGCGAGGTCCGCGTAAGCGTCTCCGCTGAGCGCCCCGAAGACTTCCTGCCCGTCGGAGATCGTGCCATCCTCGTCGGCATCCAGCACGAGGAAGCCCGAGCCCGGCATGAGAAAGGAGATCTGGTCGTCTTCGCCGTCGGCGTCGAGGTCGAAGCTGAACTTGGTCTGGGTCAGCGCGGCGGCAGGACCCTCGAAGTTGATGACTAGCGGGTCCTTGAGCGGGGCGTCTCCGGCCTGAATCCGGACGGATTCCTCGCGCAGGTACTCGCGCTGCATGCGCAGGTCGACCGTGAAGGCGATCTCCTTGCCGTCCTGCGTCTTGACCACGCCTTGCGCCGTGAAGCTGCTGCTCTCTTGCTCGTGATAGCGCGTATTGGACTCGTAGCGCATGCCCCAACCGTGACGCGGCGCCGCTTCTGGCCTCGGACGCTCCACGTCTCGCTGTCCCTGGGCATGTGAGACGAGCGCTTCGATGTTCTTGTTCAGCGCTGGGGCGTCTTTGGGGTCCTTGAGGTCTTCGGGGACCTGAATTTTGATGGCTTTCCCCGAGAGGCTCTCCAGCAAGCGCTCGATGATCGCGATTTTGAGCTTGTCCAGCGGGCTGGGTTCAAAACTCAGCGCTTCGCTTGCTGCTTCGGTCGGGGCCACCTCGCTGGGGGAGGCCTCTGCCGGCATGCTCACGGTCGGTGTGGGGCTCGGGGCGCGCGCTGCCGGGGGATCGACCCAGACCTCCAGGCGCTCGGAATGCTGCTGCTCGACGTGTCGCACATGGCGACTGTCCATGGCCACGGTGGATGCTTGGATGCGCATGAGACTCCTCCTTGAGTCGTGGGGCGTTCCGTCACGAATCTTATCGGCCGAACGTTAACGATCTTGAGGAGGAGCCTCGAGCGCGAGGGGTTTACTGCTTGGCGGGGACGTTGACGGTGAGGGCGCCGTTCATGCCGGAGAGGTTGGCGTTCGCATATTTCAGGATCGGGGAGCCCGAGAGGGCGGGGACGATCAACTTGATCCCGCCTTCGGCCTGGCTGCCACCCCCGTGCGTGCTGTTGAGCATGATGACGAAGTCGCCGGCCGCCAAGGTCTTGTCGGGAGCGATGTAGTCGTCCTGACCGTCCCACTTCGCCGTGACGGTCGACTCGGCCCCGCTGAGGGCAGCCTTGCCGGAGATCGTGACGGTGCCGTCGGCGGCGATCGTCACGGTCACGTCGGGCTTGCCGTGGGTATTGGCCTCCTGAGGGCCCTTCCAGGTGCCGGCCAACTGGGCGAAGACCTCGGGGACCGCCGCTCCCACGTATTCCACGTTGTTGCGGAAATGGTAGATATCAGGCTCGGTGAAACCGGCTTGTCCCCCGACCTGGCCCTCTGCCCCATGGAAGGTGCCGGTGCCGAACTGGCCGAGCATGCGGCGATGCGTCGCCGCGGTTTCGTCCACGATGAGCTGGCTGACGGATTCTTGCACCTGGACCAAGCCGACGCTCCAGCTCTCGAAGTCCAGGCTCGTCGCGCTCTTGCGGATCAGTTTGCCCGACGCGTCCGACAGGGCCATCGAGACGACCCGGCCGTCGCGCTTGACCTCCAGCGTGCCCGCCCCCATCCGGCCGGTATCCGACGCCGGAGTCTTGAAGATGGCCACCGGATAGGTCCCGGCCCAGACGTCCACGGCCGCCGATTCCGTCGCGCCGTTGAGCTTGAAGGACTTGTCCGCGAGCCCGACCTTGGCGGTGCCGCCGGTGCCGGAGGAGTTGTTGGTTCCAGAATTGGCTCCGGTTCCGGTGGGGCCGGGGCCCCAGAGGGTGACCGAGCAGCCACCCAGGAGCAAGGTCGCTCCGAAGAGGGCAGCGGCGAGGTGCTTGATTGCGGGCATCGTCTACGTCCTTTTCAAGGCTATGGCATGGGGGTGATCGATCGTTATTTTAGTTGGTCGTTGGGTGGAGATCCAGCCATTTGACAGTGAAGAAGGTGTGAGCATCTCTTCAAGGGAGCACGGCAAGCCCTTGAACGATACCGTCTCGAACGGGCTCCAGACGAATGGCCACTCCCCAGGCGACGGTAGGCTTTTGCCCCCGGGCATCCTTGCTGCGGGTCGCGGCTTCCCCCAGGTTCCGGACGGTCAAAGTCGCCCGGCAGACCTCCTCGCCGTCCATCGCGACGCTGAGGGGGAGCGCCCGGCCGGCGCCCATCGGCTATAATGGGCGGGTGTCCAAGACGCTCGGAGGAACGATGACCACTACTGCCCAAGACCTGCAAACCCTCATCCAATCGGCTTTCCAGGATCGCGATCGCCTCTCGGACTCCGCCACGCGCGCGGCCATCGAGGAGACCATCGCCCGCCTCGACCGCGGCGAGTTGCGCGTCGCCGAAAAGGTCGACGGCACCTGGCAGGTCAACGCCTGGGTCAAGGAAGCCATCCTCCTCTACTTCGCCATCCGCCCCATGGAGACCATGGAGGTCTGCAGCCTCGAGTTCCATGACAAGGTCCCCGTCAAGCGCGACCTCGCCAAGGCCGGCATCCGGGTCGTGCCTCCCGGAATTGCCCGCTACGGCTCGTTCCTCGAGCCCGGCGTCATCTTGATGCCCGGCTACGTCAACATTGGCGCTCATGTCGGAGCCGGAACCATGGTCGACACCTGGGCGACGGTCGGATCGTGCGCGCAGATCGGCAAGGGCGTCCACCTTTCGGGTGGGGTGGGTATCGGCGGCGTCCTGGAGCCCCCCACCGCGAGCCCGGTCATCGTCGAGGACGGCGCCTTCATCGGCTCGCGCTGCATCGTCGTCGAGGGAGTCGTCGTCGAAGAGGAAGCGGTTTTGGGCGCCAATGTCGTCCTGACCTCCAGCACCCCCATCGTCGACGTCACCGGGCCCGAGCCCGTGATCACCAAGGGCCGCGTTCCCGCGCGCTCGGTCGTCATCCCCGGCACCATGCCCAAGGAGTTCCCCGCCGGCACCTTCCAGGTGCCCTGCGCCCTCATCATCGGGAAGCGCAAGGAATCCACCGATAAGAAGACCTCCCTCAACGACGTCCTGCGTACCTTCAACGTTCAGGTTTAAGGAACCCCATGGCGTCGCCGGTTAACATCCCCCCGCAGTCCCCCCGTCGAGGGGGGGCAAGTTTAGCGGAGCTCACCTTGGAGCTCTGCCGAATCTACTCCGAGACCGGCTTCGAAGCGGCGATCGCCGACGACCTCGAAGCCCGCTGCCGCGCTCTCGTCGGCCCCGCCAACGTCCGGCGCGTCGGCAACTCGGTCGTGGCCTGGGGAGCGCAAATCGAAGGCCGTCCGACCCTCGGCCTCTTCGGCCACTCCGACACGGTCAAGCCCGCCGAGGACCAGCCCCTGGAGATCCGGGACGGTCGGGTCTACGGCTGTGGCGCAAGCGACATGAAGGGCGGCCTCGCCTGCATGCTGGAACTGCTGGCCGAGGCCGATTCCCTCGGCCGCAACCTCATCGTCGTCTTCTACGACAAGGAGGAAGGCCCCGCCGTGGATAACGGCCTCGAGCCCCTCTTCACCTACGACGCCATCCCCTACATGGACCTGGGCGTCTGCCTGGAACCCACGGATAACCGCATTCAGGCGGGTTGCGTGGGTGGTCTGCACGCCACCCTGACCTTCCGGGGCCGGCGGGCCCACAGCGCGCGCCCCTGGCAGGGCGAGAACGCCATCTACAAGGCGATCGGCATGCTGGAGCGCCTGAAGGCCTTCGGGCGCCGCGAGGTCCAAGTCGGCCCCCTGACCTTCTACGAGGTCATGAACGCCACCATGGCCTCGACCGCCAACTCCCGAAACGTCATCCCCGACGCCTTCGCCCTCAACGTCAACTACCGCTTCGCGCCCGGCAAGCCGCTCGCCGTCGCGGCCGAGGAACTGCGGGAGCTGGTGGCCGGCGACGCGGACGTCACGATCATCGACGAGGCCCCCTCCGGGGAGGTCTGCCTGGATCACCCGCTGGTCACGGCCTGGCAAGCCGAGCAAGCCCGCCTGGGTCAGCCCCTGGAGGTCGAGGCCAAGCAGGCCTGGACCGACGTGGCGCGTCTGACCGCCCGCGGGATCCCGGCGATCAACTTCGGGCCGGGTGAGACGGCCCAGGCGCACCAGGCGCGGGAATCGATTCCCGTGGCTTACCTGGAGGAAGGGTACGCGGCTCTGAGGAGGCTCTTCGTATGAATCCCGTCTTGAAGGATATCGCCCCCTCCATCATCCGCGAGCTCCACAGCCGTAAGCACGCGGACTCCATCGATTTGGGGCTGGGAGAGCCGACCCTGCGGCCCGAAATGGCGCCCTTCGAGGCGGCGACCCAGTGGGTGGCCGAGCACGGCTGTCCTTACTCGCCGAATCCGGGCTTCAGCGAGCTGCGGGGGGCGATCGCCCGCCACTATGCCTACCCAGGGCTCGATCAGGCCGCCAACGTCTGCGTCACGGTCGGCTCGCAGGAGGCCTTGTTCGTCGCCCTCAAGGCCGTCATGGATCCGGCCCAGGATGAGGCCTTGATCGTGGGGCCGAGTTATCCGCTCTACCCCAAGCTCTGCCAGATGGAGGGGATTGCCTGCCGCGAGGTGATGCTCGACCCGTATCAGAGCTTCCGTCCGGATGCGCAGCGGGTGATCGCAAGCCTCGGCCCCAAGACCCGGGTTTTGCTCCTGGCTTCGCCCAGCAACCCGACCGGCCGCGTCTGGCCGCGCGAGGAGCTGGAGATCCTGGCGGCGGCTCTCTCGCAGCGTGAGCAACCCATCACCGTGATCTCGGACGAGGTCTACCGCGAGCTCTATTTTGGAGACGCCCCTCCGCCCTCGATGGCCGAGTTCTACCCCCGGACGATCGTCGTGAACTCCCTTTCCAAGAGTAATGCCCTTACCGGCTTGCGCCTGGGCTGGCTCATGGGGCCGTCGGAGGTCATGGCGGGGGTCTTGAAGGTCCATCAGTTCGCGGTCTCGTGCGCGAGCACCTACTCGCAGCGCGTGGCCCTCGAGGTTTTCCGGCTGGGCCGCCTGGGAGAGCACCGAGAGCACTATGCGGCGCAGCGGGAGTTCCTCTTGGAGCGGCTGGACCACGAAGGCCTGGGGGCCGTCCTGCCCGAAGGCGGCTTCTACGCGATGATCCGGCTGACGGGACCATGGGCGGGGGATTCGACCAAGGCGGCCTTTGCACTCTTGGAGCGCAAGAACGTCGTCGCGATCCCCGGGGCGGCCTTCGGGGCCGAAGGCTGGCTGCGAATTTCGTGGGTGGCCTCGCACGAGACGCTCGCCAGCGGCCTGAGCCGGATTCGCGAGTTCCTCGCCCTCTCGCCGAAAGTGTAAGACAGACGCCCCCGGGATCCCTGAGATCCCGGGGGCGTCTGCTTTTAGAGTTTAGCGGGTCTTGGCGGCCTTCGCGGCGCGGGGCTTGCGCACGGGAGTCGCCTTCAGGGCGGGTTTCTTGAACTCGGCGACCAGGGTCTTGAGTTCGGCCATGGTCGTGCGCTTGAGCATGATCTGGCAGTTGCCGCAGACCAGCACGGCGTCCTTGAAACCCGCCTCCTTGTGCTTCACCAGGGCGTCTTCGCCGAGGTCCCCATAGGCCTTCCGGGGGCTGAAGCCGCAGCAAGCGCAGTCCTGGCGCTTCTTGGCGGGCGCCTTGGGGGTGAGGGGCCATTCCTTGAGGGCGTAGGTGCCGTCCCCGACCCGGACGAACGGGGTCTCGGGGTTGCGGTTCATGTCGTCGCCCATGCGGGCGCGCAGGGTGAGGGCGGGGGTGCGGCCCTCGGGGCGGATCATGCCGAGGCGGATGGCGCGACGGGTGATCTCCCGGTAGTGGAGGGGCCGGCCGGCCTTCTTGAGGATCTGATGCGCAGCCTCGCGCATGGAGAGGGGCTGGTCGGTTTCCGAGTCCTTGAGTTGCCAGAGGCGGGGGCCCGCGTTTTCGAAGGCCGAGGAGGGGTTCTGGGAGGCGCGCCGTAGGACCACGCCGATCGACTTCACCGGAGACTTGCCCGAGGGCTTGATGAGCCCCTTGGCGATCGCGCGGGCGACCATCTCTTCCTCGCTCAGGGCCGATCCGGCCTCGGCGAGGATCAGGTGGGCGGCTTCGAGATAGGTCATCATACTGGAGTCCTCACGGTGGATGAACAGGGTTGCGGGCGCGGGCGGGCGAAGCGGCCACGGGGATCCGGAAGTCGTGGAGCCCTGAAGCTCGGGGACGCCGCTCGAAACAGGGAGACTGCGAGCCCCTGTGCCGCGTGGCGACCTGCTTGGGGCGGCCTGTTCCATTGTACCCGGAATGATCGCTCGCTACCAAAGGATAGGAGCGGGTTTGCACGGAAATCCGCGGGGTGGGAGGAAAAAGATTAGGCGAATTTAACCCGGTCTTGGTCAAGGTTCGGGCGGACATGGCGGATAAGGAAGGCATGCAGATTTCACGCGCCGCTTCCCCAATTCAACGTCGCCCCGTCGACCGGCTGGACCTGGCCGGCCGGCAGCCCGCTCCGACGGCTGCCAAGGCCGACCCCAAGGCACAGCCTACACGTCAGCCTCAGGGCGATTCGCTCCGGACCCGCGCCCATGACGCGCTGGATCGGGCCCTTCCCAAGGCGACCCAGGCGGTCGTGCCTGAGACCTGGCAGGGGACGATCGAGGCCGTCCGCGAGAAGGCGGTGGACGCTGGCGCCGGCGCCCTGATCTGGTTGGGGGACTTGCACCCGGCGATCGCCAAGACCGGGCATCAGATTTATGGCCTCATGACCCGCAAGGCGGATGGGCCGAACGTGGAGAAGTTGTCGGCTTTGGGCGAGAAGGTGCTTCGCGGCGCCCAGCCGACCGAGGAGGGCTTCCGCCAGCTCAAGGCCCAGGGCGTGAAGACCGTGATCAACTTGCGCCCCGAGGACAACCGCGAGACCGCGATGGTGGAGAAGCTGGGGATGAAGGCCATCTACCTGCCCTTGCCTCCCCTGGACGCTCCCACGCATGCCGAGACGCTTTCCTTCTTGAAGACGGCCCTGGACCCGGCGAACGGGAAGGTCTTCTTCCATTGCTACCACGGCGTGGACCGCACCGGGACCATGGCGGCGGCCATCCGGATCGCCCGCGACGGCTGGACGGCGGATCAGGCGATCGCCGAGCTTCGCTCCGAGGGTTTCCACGAGGCCGGCCAGAAGGCCAAGCTCCACTACATCCAGCGCTTCGAGTCCTACTGGAAGTCGCTTCCCATCGAGAAGAAATCCGAGATCCTCCACAAGCCCATCTCTCAGGGCCCCTTCTTCTTCGGCGTGGCCTAGGCCTTTCCCGCTTCCCGCTCGTTTCCTCCCTCCTTGAAACTGCATCCCGACGTCCTCTCGGCGTCGCCCCTCCTCCGTAATCGGATTGTGGGGCCCGTCTTGCGGGTATAAGATGGATCCTGCTAGTCAAGGAGTGAACCATGAAGCCCCATTTTGGCGTCGACGTCGACGGAGTCCTGGCCCATCATTTTCCGGCCATGCTGGAGATCGTCAAAGAACTCACCGGGATGACGGTTTCCCCCGATCAGGTGACGGATTACTACTTCGCGGGCTTGGTCTCGCGCGATCTCATGGAACGGGTCTTCGAGCGCTGCATGGAATTGGCCATGGACCTTCCGCCCATGGCGGATTACCATCTGGTCAACGAGCTTCCCGGGACGGTCACGATCGTGACGCACCGGCCGGCGGAAGTGGCCGAGGAGACCACCAAGGAGTGGCTGAAGCGGCACGGGATCCGCTACGACGGGATCGTCTTCACGAAGGGCCGCAAGTCCGAGACCGGCTGGTTCGACTACTTCATCGACGACGCGCCCCAGAACGCGCTGGATCTCGCTGCGACCGGAGCCACGACCTACCTCATGGCCTGGCCCTACAACCGGGAGAGCCACTTCGGCGAGCATGATCATCGGGTGGTGCGAGTGGGAGGCTGGAAGGACGTCCAGGCTCACCTCGAGTCGACCCAGACCTGGCCGCGCCAGGTGGGGTAGCCCCCGCGACATCCGCAAGCCTAGAGAAGGCCCCCGGTAAAACCGGGGGCCTTCGGGTTTAGTCGTTGATGGGGAAGGTGAAGGTCAGCGTCTTGAAGGCGAGGCTGAGGCCGACCGTGGCTCCCGAGAGCTCGTTCGCGGTGGGCAGGTAGAGGTAGCCGGCGCTGAGGGTTCCCCGGACGCCCCCTCCGAAGAGGCGGCTCAGCGAGATGCTAGGCTCGAGGGCGATGCTTCCCCCGCCCCCCTGGGCGACGGAGCCTCCCCCGCCTCCTGCGAGCAGGCTGAGGTCGACGACGGTAGCAGAGCCGAGCTTATGCTCCATGCCGAGCATCATGCCGCCGTAGCCGAGGCCCCCGGAGGTCGTGCCTCCCGAGGCCAAGGCGCCGCCGTAGCCGGCTCCGCCGAGGTAGAGGTTCTCGGTGAGGTAGCCGCCGCCTTGGCCACCAACCATGAGGGCGACGTTTCCGCCGGGGGTGAAGACGGCCTTGAGCGCGGGGCCTCCCTTGGAGAGGCTTTGATCGGACCGGGCGAAGTCGAGGCTAGCCGGGTTGCGCCAGACCTTGGCCTCGGCCAGCGGGGCGACGGCGAGGGTCATGGCGAGGGCTGCAAGCAAGGGTTTGATCATGGGGATCCTTTCTACAATGAACGGGGACGATGCCCATGAGACGATAGCGAGCGGGGGGTTGTTCCCCACAGGGATCGTACCTCATGCGAGCGAGCCCGTGGCATGAATTGCCACGGGCTCGCGTGAAGGGGGTTACTTGGTCTTGCCGGCCGGGGTGGGGAGCTTGGCGAGGTTCATCAGGTCGTCGAGCTCGAGGGGTTTGCGCTTGACCCATTGCTTCAGCTTGAGGATCCAGCGGGTGGTGCGGCGGGGCAGGAAGGAGACGGTGAGCTTGGTGCGTCCCTTCTCCTTGGTGACCTCCTGGGAGATGCTGGCGTAGGGGCCGCGGTTCATCTCGGTGCGAAGCGCTTTCTTGTTCGGGAAGAAGGTGATGGTCTCGCGGATGGCGCGACCGCGCTTCGGCTTGAGGTCGCGGATGAGCGTGTTGCGGGTACGCTCGATCACCTGGACGCCCTTGAGCTGCTTGGGGTCGCGCTTCGGATGCTCGACCTGATCCTTGATGGCCATCCAGACGCGATCGTGAGGGGCATCGATGAAGACGCTGAACGTGTAGAGTTCGTCGGTCTTCTTGGCCTTGTCCTCGGCCTTGTCCACGGTCGGCTTATCCCCAGTCTCTTTACCCATTGTCTCTTTACCCATCGTCTTCATAGCGACCCTTCCGTCAGGCTTTCCGGCTCGGGACCCGGTTCTCGGGGCTACGGTCCACGCTAGCCAAGACCGGAGGACATTTCAAGGAGGGGAATCACGACCTTCGGGGCGACTCTTCTCCGCGTCCGATCTCAAGGTTGAACCTTTCGACAACCTGTACTTAAGTATCATAGCCCAAAACGCGGGCCCGGCACCAGCCGGGCCCGCGTCGACGGGGTGTCTCGTGGGGGAGCGCCCGCGGCTGTTGCGAAAGGCAGCGAAGCTGACCTGTAGCAACGAAGACGCTAGGAGCAGCGCGAGTAGCCGCAGCCGCGGCAGACTGCGCAGCCTTCGCCGAACTCCAGCGAGTTGCCGCACTCGGGGCACTCGGGGGACTCGCCGTAGACCTCGACGGCGTGGACGCCGTGGCGGTTGATGGCGCCGGCGGCCTCGGCGACCATGACGGTCTGAGGCTGGGGCACGGTCAGGGGCTGGAACTCATGACCCTGGGGCTGCATGGCCATCATCTGACCGAGCTGGCGGGGCGAGTCCTTGAGGACCTTGCCGATGGCGTCGGGGATGGACAGGACCTGGTTGGGGCCGAAGCCGTAGGGGTTCGCCGAGCGGATGCCGATCAGCTGCTGGGCCAGTTCGTCAGCGGGGACGTTGTACTGGAGGCTGAGGCTGATCAGGCGGCCGATGGCCTCCGAGAGCGAGTTCAGCGTGCCGCCCGAGCGGCCGATGTTGCTCACGACCTCGCGCATGCCGCGCTCGTCATAGTTGACGGTGGTGTAGAGCTTACCGTCGCCCGTGGTGGTGACCCGGGTGAAGCCGTAGAGGTCCTCGGGACGGGTGCGGGGCTTGACCTTGTGGTCGCGCGCCTCGGCAGCCGCCAGTTCGGGCTTGGCCTCGACCTTGGGCTCGGCCTTGGGCTCCGCCTTGGGGGTCGAGAGGGGCTGGAACTGACGCGAGCCGTCGCGGTAGATGGTGATGCCCTTGCAGCCGGTTTCCCAGGCGAGGCGGTAGGCGGTCTCGACGTCCTCGACCGTGGCGTGGTTCGAGAAGTTGATGGTTTTGGAGGTCGCCGAGTCGTTGTAGCGCTGGAAGGCGGCCTGGATCAGGACGTGCTCGTTAGGAGTGATGTCGTGAGCCGTGGCGAAGGTGGTGAGGATGTCGGTGGGCAGGTCGTAGCCCTCGAGGTTCACCACCGAGCCGTGGTTGGCCTCGACGGCCTCCATGAGCTCGGGCGAGTAGAAGCCGCGGGCCTTGGCGGTCTCGAGGAAGACCTTGTCCACGTCCACCATGTGGGTGTCGGCCTGCCAGCGCTTGAAGGCGAGGGCGAAGACGGGCTCGCAGCCGCCGGAGGTGTCCGCGATGATGGACAGGGTGCCGGTGGGGGCGATGGTGGTGGTGGTGGAGTTGCGGATGCCGAAGGCCTCGATCTCACGGACGAGGGCGGCGTAGTTGGCCTCGGGATGGCGGTTGGGGTTGCGGTCCCGCTCGATCATGAGGCGCTCGAAGAAGACGTTGGACTCGGCCTCGTGGCCGTCGCGGCCGGGGAACTGGCCACGGGTCTTGGCGAGCTCGACCGAGGCGACCTTCGACTCGAAGTCGATGAAGGAGAAGACTTCCTCGGCCAGCTTGAAGGAGGCTTCGGTGCCGTAGCCGACGCCCATGCGGAAGAGCATGCGGGCGAAGCCCATGACGCCCAGACCGATCTTACGGGTGGCGAGGGTGACCTCGCGGATCTGGGGGATGGGGTAGACGTTGGCGTCGATGACGTTGTCGAGGAGGTGGGTGGAGAGGTGGACGGCCTCGCGCAGACGGGCGTAGTCGAGGACGGGCTTGCCGTTCGTCTCGACGACGAAGCGCTCGAGGTTGATCGAGCCGAGGTTGCAGGACTCGTAGGGGATGAGGGGCTGCTCGCCGCAGGGGTTGGTGGACTCGTACTGGCCCATCCACCAGACGGGGCAGTAGCGGTTCATGCGGTCGATGAAGACCACGCCGGGTTCGCCGGTGTTCCAGGCGCGGCGGATGATCTCGCCCCAGACGGTACGGGCGTCGAGCTGGCCGATGGGCTCACCGGAGCGGGGGTTGATCAGGTCGTAGGGCTTGCCCTGCTCGACGGCTTCCATGAAGGCGTCGGTGACAGCGACCGAGATGTTGAAGTTGGTGAGCTTGGTGAGGTCTTCCTTGTGCCGGATGAAGTCCATGATGTCCGGGTGGTCGACCTTGAGGATGCCCATGTTGGCGCCACGGCGCATGCCGCCCTGCTTGATGGACTCGGTGGCCGCGTTGAAGACGTCCATGAAGGAGACGGGGCCGGAGGAGACGCCCTTGGTGGAGGCGACGAGGTCGTTCTTGGGGCGCAGGCGGCTGAAGGCGAAGCCGGTGCCGCCACCGGTCTGGTGGATGAGGGCGGCGTGCTTGATGGTCTCGAAGATGCCGGAGAGGTCGTCCTGGACGGGCAGGACGAAGCATGCGGACAGCTGGCCCGTGCGGGTGCCGGCGTTGGCGAGGGTGGGGGAGTTGGGGAGGAAGTCGAGGCCGGCCATCAGATCGTGGAAGCGCTGGGCCGTGGCCTGGATCTCGGCCGACGTGGCGCCGTACTGGCCATCGATCTGGGCGAGGGTGTTGGCGACGCGCCAGAACAGGTCGTCCGGGGTCTCGCAGACGCGACCCTGTTCATCCTTCTGAAGGTAGCGCTTGTCCAAAACCGTCAAGGCATTCTGACTGAGCATGCAAAATCTCCGTGTCGTGGTGGTCGAAATTGTCGGGTTTAAAAAGTGCGAGGTTGCGGGGGTGGCGATCGAGGTGAGTCGAGAAGGGCGTCCCGGCTGAGGATTAGCGACGTTAAAGGTCGTTTGTTAAGATTTAACAACCAGGGGTTCGGCTCACACTAGATATAGTGTAGTTATCAGTGAAACTCACTCTAACATCCACTAGATTCGCTTGTCTAGGAAGCGAGAAAACTGGCTTTGTCAAGGATAACTTTGTCCAAATCGGACAAGTTGGCTTGAACCTCGAAGGATCGAGCCCTCGCGAGGAGAAAGGCGTGAATTCGGTCGACTTGCTGCAAGTCTGACGAAATTGTTTGTCAATTGGTCGCTAGATAGTGCTGGGTGTTTTGTTTTTATACTGACTTTCCTGACGCTGGTCGGAGGGGGCTTTGGCCCTCTCTTGGGCGTCCGCTCGGCGCGAGATTCCGGGCGGGCCGGGGGAAGCCCGGCGTGGTTATCCTGCGTTAAGCCCAAGTAAGCTTGGGTGAGACTTCTGTGAATTCTCGATTAAACGTCTTGCCAACCCCCTCAGGATGATTCATAATTTTTGTGAAGGGTCTTTACGCTGCCGACGTTTGCCAGCGCTGTCTACTAAAGGACGGTACCCATGTGGAAGTGGTTCAACGCCCTGATTCGCGCCTTGAAAGCCCTGAGGCGCCCTTCGGTGTCGCCCGCTGACGCGATCCCTTCGAGCTGGGTGCCCGAGAGCCCGACGCAACTGATCTCGGCCTGGCAGCAGGCCCGGAACAGCCAGTCCTTGGGCTTCGTGCTCAGTCAGGCCCGCATCAGCAAGGGCTTGAGCCTCTTGCAGTTGCAAACCGTCACCGGCATCAATGCCACCTACCTGGTCAAGCTCGAGCATAACCTGGTGGCCCAGCCGTCGATCTTCGTGCTGGTCCAGTTGGCTGAGACCTTGGACCTCGATCTTCGCCAGGTGATCACGCGCCTGGATCCGACGGCTTACAGCCACGAGGATCTCATGGCCCTCGAGCGTCGCTGGCGCCTCTGCCTCCTGGCGCAGCCGGGCAACCGCAACGGCATCCTCATGCTGGAGTCCATTTCCTTGCTTTGGGCTCAGATGGGCATGCGCTCCAGCGGCCGGCACTAGCTTTTTTTGACCCCCAGGAATTCCTAGACTGAGCCGCAGGCGCTTGCGCCGCGGCGTTTTTTTGCTTGCCGTGAACGCCCGCGCCCGCTAGGCTACCAGCATGCACCTCGTCTACCTCCTGCGCTGCGCCGACGGCACGCTCTACACCGGCTACACCACCGATCTCCCGCGCCGTCTCCGCCAGCACAACGCTGGCACGGGCGCGAAGTACACCCGGGCGCGCCGTCCCGTCGAAGCCGTGGCCGCCTGGAGCTTCCCCACCAAGGGGCAAGCCCTCACCGCGGAGTACCGGATTCGCAAGCTGCGCCTCCCCCAGAAGCAGGCCCTCATCGACAAGGGGATCCTCCCGCCCGAGCTTGGTGCTCTGGGCGCCTTTCCCTTAGGCTCGGAGCATGGTGAGGACCTTTCTGGACCCCGAAACCGAGGCACTCTTTCGCCGGACGCGCCAAACGAGCCTGCCGGCTGATCTTCAACGCGTCGCCCTGCGCAAGCTCGCGTTGCTCGACAGCGCGATTCGCCTCTCGGATCTCGAGCGCTTGCCCGCTAATCGGCTTCACACCTTGGCCGGGGGATCGCATAAGGGGCTGCATGAGGTGGCGATCGCCGACGGCTGGACGCTGCGCTTCCGCTGGATGGACGGGGACGCCTACAAGGTGGAGCTCGTCGCTCCGCGACTGGTCGATCCGGGGCGCGACGGGCCATGATGCGCATGCCTCCGATTCATCCGGGAGAGGTCCTGCGCGAGGAGCTGCTGCGCCCGTATCGCCTCTCTTTGCCGCAGCTCGCGCGGGCGATCGGCGTTTCACCGTCCCGGCTGCGGGGACTGACCGCCGGGCGGACGCCCGTCACGGCCGAACTGGCCTTGCGTTTGGGGCGTTACTTCGGGCTGAGTCCCGCCTTCTGGTTGAACCTCCAGCAGCACTACGATCTGAGCATGGCTGCGGACGCCATGCAGGAGCGGATCGACCGGGAGGTGATCCCCTTTGTCTCGGGGCTTCCGGGGTGGTAAACTAGCGGTTCGGCCCGCGTGGCGCGGCCATCCCGCTTTGTTCATCCCAGGAGGTATCACCCGTTGCTTCGCGCAGGAATCGTCGGCTTACCCAACGTCGGCAAATCGACCCTTTTTAACGCATTGACCCGGGCGGGCGCCCTCGCCGCGAACTACCCCTTCGCCACGATCGACCCCAACGTGGGCGTCGTCACGGTGCCGGATGAGCGGCTCGGGGTGCTCCAGAGCATCGTCAAGACCAACACCGTCATCCCTACCGCCGTCGAGTTCGTGGACATCGCGGGCCTGGTGCGCGGCGCCAGCCAGGGCGAAGGTCTGGGCAACCAGTTCCTCGCGCACATCCGCGAAGTGGACGCCATCGTCGAGGTGGTTCGCTGCTTCGAGGACGGCAACATCACCCACGTCGAGGGTGGAGTGGATCCGATTCGCGACATCGAGACCATCAACCTCGAGCTCGCCCTGGCCGACCTGAGCACGGTCGAGAAGGTGCTGGAGCGTAACCGCAAGCCCGCCAAGACCGGCGACAAGGCCGCTCAGGCCCTGGTGGACGTCCTTGAGAAGGTCAAGGCCGTGCTTGACCAAGGGAAATGGGCGCGCACCGCGGACCTCACCCCCGAAGACACGGTCGTCCTGAAGCAGGTTCCCCTGCTCACCTCGAAGCCCGTCATCTACGCCGCCAACGTGGCGGAAGGTGACCTGGCCGATGCCGACAACCACCCCCTGGTCCAGAAGGTCAAGGAGTTCGCGGCTGGCGAGAATGCCGAGGTCGTGACCATCTCGGCCCAGATCGAGTCCGAGCTCGCCCAGCTTGACGCTGAGGAAGCCGTCGAGTACCTCAAGGACCTGGGCGTCACCGAGAGCGGCCTGAACAAGCTGATCCGCTCGACCTACCGGATCCTCGACCTGATCACCTACTTCACCGCCGGGGTCAAGGAAGTCCGCGCCTGGACCATCACCCGCGGGACGCTTGCGCCCGGCGCGGCCGGCGTCATTCACACCGACTTCGAGCGCGGCTTCATCCGAGCTGAGGTCACCGCCTACCCGGACCTGGTCACGTGTGGTTCGGAGACGGCCGCCAAGGAGAAGGGCCTCCTTCGCCTCGAAGGCAAGGCCTACGAAGTGAAGGACGGCGACGTCATGCACTTCCGCTTCAACGTCTAGGTTCCCGCTGGTTGGTGAACGCCTCACCGTTCGACTTACATTGCAGAGCAGGAGTTCCCGTGAGCAACGAGCCCGTCGCAAAATCCGCCAAGAATGCCACCGCCATCTCACCCACGCGCGAGGTCGACTACGCCGAGTGGTACCAGCAGGTGATCAAGGCCGCCGATTTGGCGGAAAACTCGCCCGTGCGCGGCTGCATGGTGATCAAGCCTTGGGGATACGCCCTCTGGGAGAACATCCAGAAGGTGCTCGACCAGATGTTCAAGGACACAGGCCACGTCAACGCCTATTTCCCCCTGTTCATCCCGCTCTCCTTCCTGGAGAAGGAGGCGGAGCATGTCGAGGGCTTTGCCAAGGAGTGCGCCGTCGTCACCCATCACCGCCTCGAGGCCAAGCCCGGTGGTGGCCTGCGTCCGGCCGGCGAGCTCGAAGAGCCTCTGATCGTCCGGCCCACCAGCGAGACGATCATCGGCGAGATGTTCGCGAAGTGGGTGCAGAGCTACCGTGACTTGCCCTTGCTGGTGAACCAGTGGGCCAACGTCGTGCGCTGGGAGATGCGCACCCGCTTGTTCTTGCGCACGGCCGAGTTCCTGTGGCAGGAGGGTCACACGGCCCATGCGACCGCAGACGAAGCCCGCGAGGAGACCATGCGGATGCTGGACGTGTACGAGACGTTTGCCCGCGACTACATGGCCTTGCCCGTGATCAAGGGTGAAAAGTGCTCCTGGGAGCGCTTCCCGGGAGCGGTCGACACCTATTCGATCGAGGCGATGATGCAGGATCGCAAGGCCCTGCAGGCCGGGACCTCCCACTTCTTGGGACAGAACTTCGCCAAGTCCTCGGAGATCAAGTACCTGAGCAAGGAAGGTCGCGAGGAATACGCCTGGACGACGTCCTGGGGCGTCTCCACCCGCCTCATCGGCGCCCTCATCATGGCCCACAGCGACGACGACGGCATGGTGATCCCGCCTCGCCTCGCACCCAAGCATGTCGTGATCGTGCCCATCTACCGCAACGACGAAGAGCGCGAGGCCGTCCTCGCGTACTGCCAGGAGCTCGTAGCCGACGTCCGGAAGCAGAAGTACGACGACATGCGGATCGAGGTCGAGATCGACGACCGCGACCTGCGCGGCGGCGAGAAGGCCTGGCACCACATCAAGCGCGGCGTGCCCATCAGGCTCGAGATCGGTCCGCGCGACGTGCAGAACGGAGCGGTCTTCATGGGCCGCCGGGACAAGGGCCCCAAGGAAAAGGCGGCCATGCCCCGCGAGGAGTTCGTCGCTACGGTGGGCGAGATTCTCGCCGACATGCAGAAGGCTCTCTACGAGCGGGCGCTGGCGTTCCGCGAGGCCCATACCCGCCGCATCGAGGACCGCGCCGAGTTCGAGGCCTACTTCACTCCGGTCAATGCGGCCAAGCCCGAGATTCACGGGGGTTTCGTCCTGGCGCCTTTCGTCGATGAGCCGGCGCTCGAGGAAGCCCTCGCAACTCTCAAGGTCACGGTTCGCTGCCTGCCCCTCGATGCCGAGCGCAAGCCCACCCATTGCCTCTTCACGGGCAAGCCGACGGATCGCTGGGCGATCTACGCGAAGGCCTACTAGGGGTTCGCATCGATCCTTTCTGCTTTAACGTCTAAAGAGCGTCATTTTAGACCTCGGGCCTCCGCAAGAAACGCGGAGGCCCTTTGCTTGCCACAGGTAAGACGTTGTAGGATCGGAAAGCAGAGACATGAGGAGCGAAGATTTGTCCAAGGTTGTTGATTTTGAAACCGTTTCGACGGTTGGTCTAGAGTCGTCACCTGTGGCGGCAGCGCTTGCAGGCCTTCGGGCGAACGAAGCGCGATACTTCATGAACAAGTACAAGCACGAGTTCAGGGTGACCGCAGCCAGTGAAAGCCAAGACACGCTAGAGTATGTCACGCAGATTCTCAAGGAAGAACGGGATATCGAAATTTCTGCCAAGCCTCTGGAGACGTCCCGTTTTCAGGTGGAAAATATCAAGTGGACCTACGTCTTCTATGAAAACGGTCTTGAAATCAACGTTCTGTACACGATTGATGATCCCAAGAAGCGAGCCGTTGGCATCAAGCTCTCAGACGGAATGGAAGTGCCGGGTGAGTTGGAGGGGAAATTCAAGTTCGCCAGGCAGAAGTCCAAACTGGCCGGCACCATTCGGGGGTCATTTTTTCTTATCAAGCGCGAATACTAGGCGCATGGGCTTGAGGTAGCGACAGCCTCACGGCTCTGCGGCTCCGGAGAGGCGGGCTTCGATCGGTCTTGAGCACGCTTTGGACAGGCTAGCCGGGGCTTGCGAGGCCCGGAGAATGACCTGGAACGTCGTTCTTCCGGAGCCTCTCGAGAGGTGCTACCATTGCGGCATGAAGCGCCGTGTGGCAACTGGCCACCATTCGAATGAGCTAACTTTGCTGAACGCCAAACTGGCCGCCGTCGAGAGCCAAAGCGATCTGCTCCGGCGGGCATGCGAGCAGGCGGAGTTGCTTTTGCTTATCGTGCGAGGCCCCGACTTCGTCATCGAGTTCGCCAACTCCGCCTACCAGGACCTCGTCGGCCATCGCGACTTACTGGGTAAGCCGGCCCGTGAGGCCTTGCCGGAACTCGTGGGGCAAGGCTTGTTCCCGCTGCTGGAGGACGTCTATCGCAGGGGCGTGCCTTTCACGGGGGAGGAGCTTCCCATCGACCTCATGCGGGACGGAAGCCTCAAGACGGCCTACTTCAACTTCACTTACCAACCCATCCGCGGAGCGGATGGCGCGGTGGACGCGATTCTGATGACGGCCACGGAGGTCACGGCGCAGGTTCGAGCCAAGCAAGAGGCTGCCGATCTCACGCGTGCTCTCGAGCAACGCAACCGCCTGGTGGAAGCCCAGGTCACCGAGAGGACCGAGCAACTCCGGCGTGCCTACGATCAGCTCAAAGAGCTTGACCGCCTCAAAAGCAACTTCGTCAATTCCGTTTCTCATGAGCTCCGCACGCCCCTGACCTCGATCCTCGGCTATGCCGAGTTCCTGGAGGATCGGATAGGCGGCGATCTGACGCTGACGCAGCAGGATTTCGTCCACCAGATCCAAGCGAGCAGCAACCGCCTCATGCGCTTGCTCGACGATCTTCTCGACTTTGCCCGCATGGACGCCGGCACCTTCATCCTCCATGTCAGAGCCTTCGATCTGCGTGACAAGGTGGCGGCGATCGCGGCAAGCCTCCGCCCGCAAGCCGAGGCCGCCCAGCTCACGCTCCAGACGGAGCTGCCCGACGGCCCGCTTCCGATACGCGGGGATGCGCAACGGGTGGGGCAGGTGCTGATCAACCTGATCAACAATGCGATCAAGTTCACCCCTCCAGGCGGCACGATCCGGGTGCGGACTCACCCGCTCGAAGGGGGCCAGGGCGTCCGCTGCGAGGTGGTCGATACCGGGCCTGGCATCGCGGAAGCGGATCTCCCCAAGCTCTTCCAGCGCTTCAGTCAGGTCGGTCCCCAGGCGGCCGGCAGCGGGCTCGGGCTTTCCATCAGCAAGGCCCTGGTGGAAGCCCATGGGGGCCAGATCGGGGTGATGTCCGGGTTGGGTCGGGGAGCGACCTTCTGGTTCACGCTGCCGGGAACCCCGAGTGACCGGACGTGACGGGAGCCTGCATGGGGCTCAGCCGGAAGTCTCGCGGGTCCTGAGGATCGAGGGATTCGTTTCGCCGGGGGCGCGAGAATTTGCACGTTCGGGTAAATATCGATAGCATTGGGTGGGCCGGGCACGGAAAGCCGCCCGTCCATCACTCGTCAAAGCGAGAGGGAACGAAGAAAACTTCGTTCCCTCTCACGTTGAGCGAACCTCCGTCCGACGATCGAAAGGATCCCCTTTGACTTCCCAGTTCGACAGCTCCACGTTGCGCCCCGCCGTCCTCGAGGGCCTTGCCGCCATGGGGTTCTCGGAATTGACCCCCGTTCAGCAGCAGGCCATTCCGCTCATCTTGGCGAAGCGCGACGTCATCATCCAGGCCAAGACGGGGTCCGGGAAGACGCTGGCCTATGGCTTGCCCTTGCTTTCTCGCCTCAAGTCCGGTCCGCGGCCTCAGGCACTCGTGATCGTTCCGACGCGGGAGTTGGCCGTTCAGGTCAGCGAGGCGATCGCCCAGGTGGGAGCCGCATGCGGGTTGCGCGTCGTGGCCCTCTATGGCGGCATGAGCCTGCGTCAGCAGCGCAAGGCCATTCAAGGCGGCCAGGATCTCATCGTCGGCACGCCGGGACGGCTCAAGGACCTCGCCGAGCGCGACAGCCTCGACTTGAGCGGCATCCGCTTCCTGGTGCTCGATGAGGCGGATCGCATGTTCGACATGGGCTTTCGCAAGGACATGGATTTCCTCTTGCATGAGACGGGTGGCCGCGAGCAAACGCTGGTCTTGTCGGCGACCATTCCCTCGGAGATCGCGAGCCTCGTCCGCAAGCAGATGTCGAATCCCGCCCGCGTGACGCTCATGGACGAGGGGGAGGCCCCTGCCGAGCTCAGCCACTGGTACCTGCGCGTCCCGCGAAAGAAGCGTTTCGCCCGCCTGGTGTCCCTGCTGCGGGCCGAGAAGCCCGCGCGCGCCATCCTTTTCACCGAGATGAAGCATGAGACCGAGCACCTTGCGCAATGGCTCGAACAGAAGGGTGATTTCAAGGTCGGCGCGCTCAATGGCAACATGCCGCAAATAGACCGCAACAAGATGCTCGCGCGCTTCCGGAGCGGGGACGTGACGCTGCTCGTGGCCACCGACATCGCGGCGCGGGGCCTCGACATCGAAGGGCTCAGCCACGTCTTCCATTACTCGCTCCCGAAGGGGGTCGACACCTATATCCACCGGAGCGGGCGGACGGCCCGGAACGGCAACGTCGGCAAGACGATCATGCTGGTGGTTCCCGAACAGGAAGCGGAATTCGAGGCGATCCAGCGGCGCCTCCCGTGCGTGGAATATCCCCAACCTGCGGGAGCGGCAGGCGGCGATTCGAAGGAGCTGAGCGGCCCTTCGCTCGCTTGAATCGGAAGTGCATGACGTCGCATTTCACCATAGTTCAATCATTCGAGTGGCCGCTCCCCCGCAATTGGTAGGCAGTCATAGGCCCATTCGCCATCAAGGCACTGTCCACGAATCAAGGCATGGGAAGAGTAAAGAAATAGCCGCCGGTGACGGAACGTTTTTTTGCTACGATAATGCTGTTTCGAGCGGCTCACGGATGCAGTACCGTCGATGCCCTCGGTTAGGGGTTCAGACCTGGTGGTTCGGCGGCGCGGGAGTTCGACATGTCCTCATTTCCCCCAAATACCTTGCTGCAGGCTTGGCGCCTGACCCCCGAAGGGCCCCCTCTCGAAACCCACTCGGGGCGGCTGATCTTCGCCTCAAGCGGTGGAGACCCGGTCGTGCTCAAGCAGCCTCATCCGCACGGTGACGAGGCGGGGGCTTGGCGTTCCTTGCGGCATTACGCCGGGCGAGGCGCCGTTTCTCTGCGCGCTCGCTCACCTGACGGCATTGTCCTGATGGAACGAGCCGTGCCGGGAACAGCCCTGACCACTCTGGTGATGGAAGGCCGGGACGACGAGGCGATGGTCATCGTCTGCGAGGTGGCCGCCGCTTTGCATCGGGTGGAACTTCCGACCGATCCATTTCCTTGCGTGGAAGACTGGGGATGTGGTTTCAAACGTTACCGCGCGAGCGGCGATACCACGTTGCCCGGGGCGCTGGTCGAGCGAGCGGAAGCCCTGTTCGAGGCCCTCGCCGTAACCCAAGGGAAACGACACTTGCTGCATGCGGATCTTCACCACGACAACATCGTTTTCGACGCGCGCCGAGGCTGGTTGGCGATCGATCCCAAGGGCGTCATCGGAGAACCGGCTTACGAGCTCGGGGCCGCCCTGCGCAACCCGACCGAGGACCCCACAAACTTCGCCGTGACGTCGCTCGTCGCACGCCGGGTGCGCCTCGCCGCCGAGCGCACGGGCATAGACTCCGAGCGCATTTTGGGCTGGGCCTTCGCACAGGCGGTGCTGTCTGCCATTTGGTCTATCGAAGACGGCGTGTCGCCGGCGCGCGGCGTCTCGACAGCGAAGGCGATTCAACCATTGCTGCCCGCGTGAGGTAGGGATGAGCAGGATGCTTTAAGCGCTTGCAGATCAATAAATGCCAAAAGCAAGGCGAGCCAATCCAACTGATTGGCTCGCCTTGCGAACAGAACGATCCTTTAGACGTTGAATCTGAAGTGCATCGTGATGCATTTCAGATTCAACGTGTAACTCGCACCGCTTCGCTGTATGAACGGGAAGCCCGGGGCCCTGCGCCCCGGGCTTCCTGCCGTATTAGGGGGCGTTCACGGCGGACGCTCTGTTGCTCCTCGTGCCCGCGTGGTGTGATCGATCTTGTTACTGGTTGATGCTATGTTGATCAAGTTTGCAGGCTGGCGGGGGATCATTCATGCTGAACTTTGCACGTTGGGGTGGGCTTCTTACGGTCTTCATGGCGGTGGGGTGCGCAGTAGGACCATCTACGCTTGAGAGCGGTCTTCAGGACCCCTGTCGCCCGCCAACGGGTCTTGTGGATGGTCCAGGACCAGAAGCACGCTTCTGGTTCATAAACGCGGTCGCCGCGGATGCGAACGGGAATCTCTTCCTCGCGGACAACCTCAACCACCGGCTTCGTAAGGTGGCGGTGGCCGGTGACGTGACGACGTTTGCGGGTTCGTCACATGGCTTCACGGATGGTCCCGCGCTAACCGCAAAGATGGCGTCCCCGAATGCCGTTGCCGTTGATGGCCTGGGTACCGTCTACTTTTGGGACTCTGGGAACCACCGGATCCGGAAGGTATCGAGCGGCCATGTTAGTTCGATCGCGGGCAAGTTCTCGACTTACCCTGACGGGGTCATCGGTGGTTATGCCGACGGAAAGGGCGAGGATGCGCTCTTTAGCATCGTATACGGAATGGCCGTCAACAGCGTGGGCGAGATTTTCGTGACGGACTACCTCAACCATCGCATCCGCAAGATTTCGCCGGATGGTGATGTAACTACCTTCGCGGGCAGCGGTCCGATTCGGGTTGGGCCCGATGAAAAGTGGGGCGGGTATGTAGACGGGCCCGGTTCGATAGCGCGGTTCAATCAACCACAAGGGATAGCCATCGATACCTCCGGGAACCTATACGTCGCAGACAGCGGCAACAACCGCATTCGGAAGGTGTCCCCAGCCGGGGAGGTGACCACTCTTGCTGGCACCGGTGAGTTTGGTGGGGCTGATGGCGAAGGTGCCCAAGCGCAACTATCTAACCCTTGGGCGATTACCGTGGATGGGGATGGGAACGTGTATGTCCTAGAGCCGAATGCCATCGTCGAGCGACGCCACGAGTCAAGGATTCGGAAGATCTCCTCGACTGGGCTCGTGTCTACCGTAACCAAGCGAATTCAAGACACTGATCCGCGAGGTGGTTATACTGGGCTCGCGGCATCCGCTAACGGCAAAGTGTATGTTTCCGACTTGTACAGTGTCTTCGAGCTGACCGACAACGGTGAAGGTCCACCCATCGCCGGTATGCAACCGACCTGTGTGTCGTCTCCCTCAATCTCCATGCCGACCGTCAGAAGCCCGTGGTGGCCGTGGTGGCCGTGGTAGTCGATCGTGTTCCAAGCATGACTCAACACGCTTGTGGGCATTGTGCTAGCGGCCATTCGAAGTATTGTACAAGTCGAAAGTGCGACGTCATGCACTTTAGATTCAACGTCTAGCCAATCCGAACTGGTCACGTGCCGCCGGATCCTGCGGGATCCGGCGGCGATTCGTTCTCCGGATAGAATCTACGGAACCGTCTCCCACAGAACTGGCTAGGAGCAAGACCAAGCGACCCGGGAGGATTTCTCCCTGGGTAAAGGTTATGGATGCGGAGTAATCGCGACTACCGTTATATCGCCTTGCTCTGGTCCATAGTGCCAGAAGATTCGCCAAGCGCCAGGCGTCTTGTTCTGAGCATACGCCTCGAATACCTCGCATCCATAGCGATCGCTGAGCGCGTCGTACTTGTGAGTTTCGAGGCCTGGGTGGCGGATATTCACCTCCATGAACCCAAGGGCTTTCTTTACGGCTTTCGCTTGTTTTGCGAGCGCAGGGTCACTTTCAAGTGCGCTAAGGTGGGCGTCTGCCTCTTCGGTGAAGACTAGAGAGAACCTCATCGTTGTTATGGGCGTCCCTCAGGCGTCGGCTCTTCGGCGTGCTCAGCAAAAGAGCGGCCTCGCACGACCTTGCCCGCCCGGGATTGAGCCATGCCGCGGTCGATCGCCGCCAAGCGTTCCGGGTTCTGGAACACCCAAGCCTCATTTGCAGGAATCTCGACGACGGGGCGAAGCACGATCACGCCGTCCTCAGCTTGGTACTTCCTGTAGCGTACCCCAGGCTTGATCTCTGACGGCTTGACGATGCTCCCCCGGCCGCGGGAATCTAGCTCCACCGAACCCATGTCCGTGAGCGTGCCGAAATCGATCGCCATCTCAGCCTCCTTTTCTCCTCAACTAAGGTCACAATAGCACTTTGCCCACTTTCCCACAATGCCTAACATCCCACTCCTCTTTCGTGGCAATGGCCAAAGTCTAGGGCCACCGACCTTGTAAAAGGTCGGTGGCTTTTCAATGCTGAGGGCCTGGGGAGCTAGGACGCTACTCGTCCCCCACGATCCGATCGTGGGGCTTCAGCCAGAAGGCGTACTGCGTGGGCAGAGCCTCCGATGGCGCCTTAACTCCGAGCTTCTGGGCCGCTTGGTACGGCCAGTGTGGGTTGGAAAGCATCGCCTTGGCGAGCATCACCACGTCGAGTTGCTCCTCACGGATGTACGTGTCCGCCTGTTCGGGGTCCGAAATATTCCAAGAGGCGGCAACCGGGATCCCAGCTTCCCGCCGGATTTGGTGGGCAATGGGCACGAGGAAGCCGGGCTGCCCCCAAGGCACCTGCGAGGCGTCGGCAGTGTTGAAGCCCAGGCTCACATCCAGGAAGTCTAAACCCAGGGCCTTCAACTGGCGGACTAGCTCGATCGACTCCTCGAGCGGCTGCTCGCCCTCCACGTAATCGATCACGCCGAGCCGTACGCTGAGTGGCAGGCGCTCCGGCCACACCTCCCGCACGGCGGAGAGCGTTTCGAGGAGGAAGCGCGCCCTGTTCTCGAAGCTGCCGCCGTAGCCGTCCGTCCGGCGGTTCGCCAGGGGCGAGAAGAAGCTCTGCGGTAGGAAGCCATGGGCGAAGTGCAGTTCCAGCCACTTGAAGCCGGCCCCTAGCGCACGCTCGGCCGCAGAAACGAAGCCCTCGCGGACCTGGGCGATGTCATCGAGATTCATCTCCCGCGGCACACGCTGCAGCGTACCGCCGAGGGCCAATGCGGACGGTGCGATCGGCTCCCAGGCGTCCGGATGGTCGGCTGGGAGGTGGTCGTTGCCCAGCCAAGGCGGATTGACGCTCGCCTTGCGACCGGCGTGACCGAGTTGGATGCCGGGGACCGCGCCCATCTGCTCAATGAAGCGGGTGATGGGTTGGAACGCTTCAGCCTGAGCATTATTCCAGAGTCCGGTGTCGCCGGGGGTGTGGCGTCCGTCCCGGGTCACAGCCGTCATCTCCGCGACGACCAGGCCCGCCCCGCCAATGGCCATGCTGCCCAGGTGGGACCGGTGCCAGTCGTTGGGAACGCCTTCCTCCGCCGAATATTGGCACATCGGGGACACTGCAATGCGGTTCTTGAGCCGCACGTCCTTGAGGTTAAATTCATTGAAAAGGTTAGGCATAAGGTTTTCCTTCCTTCATCGGTAAGTCGATGTCTCGATCCTAGGCCGGGGCTGCCGATACGTGGTAGACCGATTCGCTCTTCTTCTTGCATAAATCGCCGGCGGTGGTAGAGCTGCCGCAAGAAAAAGGTATACTGTCATCGGGTCTTTTTATCAGGCGAAGCGGAGGGCCGAGCAATGCTGCATACGATCAAGAAGAGTGATGGGCCGGTGGAGGGGGGGGCTGCACTCCGCGCTGCCCTCACCGTGCAGTTTGCTCGATTCGCCACCCTTGATGGGATCACGGCAACCAACGTTCCCTGGTTGAGGTTGTACCGTTCGGAAAAGACTTTGCCGCCACCGCCATGCGACTACGCGCCGATGGTCGCGCTCATCGTGCAAGGACGCAAGCTAGTCCAAGTTGGCGATGATCAACTGACCTTCGACGAGGGACATTTCTTGCTGGCCGCGATCGATCTGCCTGCGGTCACCTATGTCCCGGAGGCTTCGGGAGAACAGCCTTTTATGTCGCTGGTGGCCCAGCTCGACTTCGCGCCGATTCGCCAGATGATATTGGACTACGACATCCCACCGCCGAAGTTGGCGCCGATGGCCCGAGCGGTCGGGACGGCCCCGGTGACGGACGAGCTGTTGGGCGCGTTCTCACGGCTTCTCGGTCTGCTGGATGCTCCGGCACGGCCTCCGGTGCTGGCCGACCTGCTGTACCGGGAGATTGCCTTCCATCTACTCGAAAGCGAGCAAGGGGGCCGCTTGTGGCAGCTTGCGATGACCGGCAGCCAGAGCGACCGCATACACAAGGTCGTCAACTGGATCAGAGGCCACTACGCGGAGCCGTTGCGCGTGGAAGACCTTGCCCACATGGCCGCCATGAGCGTCTCCTCGATGCGCCAGCACTTCCACGACCTCACCGCGATGAGCCCGATGCAATTCCAGCGGCACCTCCGGTTGCATGAGGCGCGTCGCCTGATGCTTGTCGAGGGTTGCGACGCGAGTGTGGCGGCCCTGCGGGTCGGCTACGACAGCCCTTCGCAGTTCAGCCGTGAATACGCTCGGATGTTCGGACAACCGCCGAAGCGCGACGTCAAGCAACTGCGCGCGGCCTCCCCGGCTCTGGGGGCCTAGCCCGAAGCTATCCGAGCGGGCTCGCCTCCCCTGTGTTGGCCCTTGCATCGAATAGCCCCCTTGGAAGAGTTGGGGCGCCGGGAGTAAGTGGCAGATGCCACTCGAACTCGTGAACCGAATGTAAGTGCGTCGTCATGCACTTCCGCTTCAACGTCTAGCTGATATCATGGTTTTGCAGCAGCGCCCTCATGCCCCACGGGGCATGAGGGCGCTGGGCTTTTCCCGGATCCACGTCCGGCTGGTTGCTCGTCAGGCGAGGCGTACACCGCTCACTGCCGAAGAGGGGAGGAGCCCGGCTTTCGAGATACCGCTCAGCGTATCGCCGTCGAAGGTCACGTCAAATTTCAGGTTCAAGCGGATAGGCTTCGTGATCCGCTGAGACCATGTGAGCCGGTTGCCGGTAAGGACCACCTCCTCGAACGGCACGGTTTCCGCATCGCTGGCGGCGGTGCCTCGAATCGTTCCATGCTCTTCGGCAATCTCGAAGATGATCGGCTGCTTGCCGATGGGGGTTGCAATCAAGACTTTCCATGTACCTTGAACCCTCACGTTTGCTGTCCTTTCTCTATGGCGTGTGCCTTCATGAAGAAGCGCCATCGCTGATTGCGTGACGGATTCAGAAAGCCACGGGCTCGGTGCCTCTTGCTTGCCACACGGTGCCGCGACGCTCGTACTCGAAGAGTTTTTCCACCGCTCGGGCGATGCGCGGCCCGAATTCGCGTTCGAGCAGGTAGAGGCCCAGATCGAGTCCGGAGGTGACCCCGCCGGCGGTGATCAGGTCCCCGTCATCGACGATCCGGGCGTCGACGGGGATGGCGCCGGTGGCCCCGAGGAGGTCGACCCCCATGTGGTGGGTGACGGCGTGGCGGCCTTCGATGAGGCCCGCCATCGCCAGGATGAGTGAGCCCCCGCAAACGGTAGCGACCGTGACGTCGGGCTTGGATAGTGCGGTTTTCAGGAGATGGGGCAGGTCCGACTCCAGCGTACGAGCGAGCAAGACCGGGATCGCCGCCATGCCGTCGTCACCTTCTTGCTCGGTGATACGGCCTGCGGCGCCAGGCACGATGATCAGGTCGGCGCGCAGCGGATCGAGCTTGACGGTGGCCCGCAAGGGAAGTGCTCCGGAGCCTGAGATGACGTCTCGGGGGCCTTCCGCCGAGGCCAGCTTGACGCTCAACGCGCCGGACGCGACCTGCCCACCCGCCCAGAGCACCTCATAAGGGGCGATGACGTCAAGGGGATCGAAACCGTCGAACAATACGATTTGAGCGTACATCAGTTACTTCTCTTCCTGCCGAGTGGGAGACCCGTTCACTCTAATCGGATTCTTGGCCCCGGAAGAGTGGCATGACTGCCAACAATCAACGAATTCTGGTCAAGGGGGCGGTCCTCGCCCATGTTGGGCTTGGCCAAATTCTGGCGATCCGGTAGGATACGGCCATGCATACGATTGCGATCTTGGCTTTGGATGGGGTGGTGCCCTTTGACATCTCGACCCCGATTGAGATCTTCGGGCGGACCCGGCTTGCCGATGGGCGCGCCGCTTATCGGGTCATGGTTTGTGCGTTATCGCATGAGATCGATGCGGGGGCCTTCCTCATGCGGGTTCCCCATGGCCTGGAAGCACTGGAGGTGGCGGATACCATCATCGTACCGGGGCTCGCCGATCCGATGGCACCGGTTCCTGCTGTCGTGTTGGATGCGTTGGGACGCGCTGCCGAAAGGAGAGCACGGATCGCCTCGATTTGCGTGGGCGCTTTCGTCCTGGCCGCAGCTGGCTTGCTTGACGGTTTGCAAGCCACGACCCATTGGGCTGCCGCAGGCGAGCTGGCACGGCGCTATCCCGGGGTCTTGGTCGATCCGGATGTGTTGTTCGTCGACAATGGACAGCTTCTGACCTCCGCGGGCGCTGCGGCCGGCCTGGACCTCTGCCTGCATCTCGTGCGGCGGGATTTTGGCTCCGCGATTGCGGCGAATATCGCACGTATCTCGGTCATGCCCTTAGAGCGCGATGGCGGTCAAGCTCAGTTCATCATTCACGAATTACCGGGCTCGGACGGGACGAGCCTGGAGCCTCTGCTGCGGTGGATCAACGCGAACGCCTCGAGAGACTTGACACTAATGGATATCGCGGCCCAGGGACTCATGAGCATCCGTACCCTGAACCGACGCTTTCATGAGCAGACGGGGACCACGCCGCTGCAATGGTTGCACCTTTCCAGGATCCGACAAGCGCAAACCTTGCTTGAAACAACCAACCACTCGGTGGAATGGATCGCGACACAGGTGGGGTTCGGCTCTACGACGACCTTTCGGGATCGCTTCAGGCGTCTCGTTGGAACCAGCCCTCAGGCTTATCGTCGCGCATTCGGAGGCGAGTCAGAAGCCCGTCCGCGTACGCCAGAGCGGCTCGTCAGAGGCGGGACCGAGCATCGAGTTTGATACTGCCCGCTTCGTGTCGATGGTATCTTGCAACCTCAGTCGCTGATGCCTTCTCGTCCCTCGATGGTCATCAACGTTGCGGTGAGGAGGGCAACGAGCTTCTCTTGGCCCGCGGTCTCGGAGTACACCTCCGTCTGCGCCAAGGTCAGGGTCCGACCAGCCTTGATGACGCGCCCTCTCGCGAGGATGCGCTCCCCTGCCGCGGGAGCGAGCAGGTTGATCTTGAACTCGGTCGTGAGCACGCCAGCTCCTGGTGGCATGAGGCTTAGCGCAGCGTAGCCTGCCGCGGAATCCGCGATAGTCGCAAGCGCACCCGCGTGCACGAAGCCATGCTGCTGCGACACGGCTGAACCTGGTGTCAGCGCAATTTCCACCCGCCCCGGAGCCACCGTCACCAGCGAAGCGGATAGCGTTTGCAAGAGACCTTGCTTCGCAAAGCTCGCGCGAACCCGCTCCTCGTAAGTGGGGTCGCTTGGATGAAATGTCGTCAATTTAGGACCTCCGCTTGTTCTTAGGGTTCCTCGTCGAGATTATCTTTTATCTCGGCTTGGAGGGCGAGTTCCATGTAGACCTCACCTCGCTCGTAGACGGAGGGCTCGGGCGGCTCGACTTGCTGGAAGCCCTGCTTCCGGTAGAGCGCCAGGGCTGCCTCCAGCCGGCTGCTCGTCCAGAGAAAGAGCGTGTCAGCGTCCAGCGTTCGGGCACGCTCGATTGCCGCGTCCAGCAGCAGCCGACCCGCGCCGCGCCCCTGAGCGGCTTCCGAAACCGCCATCTTCACCAGCTCAAACCTGCGCTCGCTGTGTCTCTTGAGTCCACTCGTCCCGATGATGCGACCGTCATCCCGCTTCGATCAAAGACCAGAGCGTCTCCACCTGGGCAGCATGCCTGCTGGCGCGAAGCGCAAGGGGCGTGCTTCACGCGGGAGCAGGAGTGCGCTTATGATCGGGAGGTCATCCCGACGACACGCGATCGGGTGCGGAGTCCGAGTTGACTTGGTGGGAATGAACGAGGCCAAGGCTGCATTCCATGAGCAGCTTGCCACCCTTCACAAGGACCGTCCGATCGAGCTTGCGGCCTTGCATGGAGGCGGATGCCCGCGCCCTGCCAACGCTTGAAAGGGGATGCTGCGGATCTTCGCAAGGAAGTGAGGGAAGGATGGAAACCGGATCGACATCGCGACTGAAGCGGGACCTTCAGCCCATGCCTCCGTTCGTGGAAACGGCACTGGTCGCCCAGGGGCTGATGGCCGCTTACCAGGAACGCCCGCCTTACCAGCGGAATGACTACTTGAGCTGGATCAACCGCGCCAAACGCGAGGAGACTAAGCTGAAACGGCTCGCGCAGATGCTTGCCGAACTGACGGCCGGCGATCGCTATATGAATATGGCCTGGCGGCCCGGGAGTGCAGCTCCCGGAGGCCGCCCCTGAGACGGCTCGGGAGCCAGGCCGCCATGTCGCTCGTTGTCTTTCGCATGAAGGCGGCTATCGAATGGGAAGGTTGACCCCATGACCCGTGGAGTCCGCCCACTGCCCGCGCCAGTACATGGCCATCAGAGAGTCCACTCTCTAGCGAGATAGAACAGAGGCATGCCGGCGCCGGCATGGCTCGGCGTATCCCGACGCTGTTTCAAAGCGAGTAGTTCTTCACGTTAGAACAACGGGAAGGGGTTTGTAGCATACCTGCTACAAGCCCCTTCAGGCGTTGAACTAAATTACTGCTTAGCCGTCGGGCAGGCCTAGCCCTGCGGAGCACATTTCACATTGACGGACGAGAGCAAGTTGGCCAGGTCGTTGGCATGATCCTCCTCGTCCTTGAGGATCGACTCGAACATCCGGCGGGTGGTCGGATCACCGGTTCCAAACCACGCGATGAGACGGCGGTAGATTTCGATCACCACCCGCTCTTCCACGAGGTCCTCTTTGATCATGTCGCCCAGCGAACAGGATTTTCCGTACTTGGTGGCACTGCGCTCGGCGATAGTGGCTGGATTGAGGTCCGGATCGCCGCCTAACTGGTCGATCCGCGTGGCGATCATCATCATGTGACGCTGCTCGTCTTCGGCGTGCTCTTCGAACTCGTCGGCGACCTGCGGGTTGTCGATGCCCTTGGCGACAATCTGGTGATGACGATAGCGCAAGACGCAGAGGATCTCGCTGGCCAGGGCCTGGTTGAGTAATTTGTAGGCTTGATGCAGGTCGAGCGGGTAGTCCGCGGTCACCGGCCCCTTGTCGATGGCCTCGTTGGCGTCCCGTCGAATCTGCTCAACGTCATACAGCGAGGCCTGGGGGACCAGCGGCGTCGCCTTGACGCTCGTTTCAGTCGACCGGGGTTGATCGGGAGTTTGCTTTTGCATGACACCACCTCCTGTCCGTGGGAGTGTAATGCAAAGTGATTTCACCACCAACAATCGAATAGGATTCCCGAGGGTGCTTTGATGTCAAGGCGCCAGAAGTATCGCATCGTCTTTCACTTTCAGGCGGCTGACAGGATCGTTCTACGGGCTCGCCGCAGAGGGTGGGTTCCCCCGCTCGAACCAAACGTAAAGCGTGGGGAGGACGTAGAGGGTGAGCAAGGTTGCCGTGATCAGGCCTCCGATGACCACCGTTGCGAGCGGGCGTTGCACCTCGGCCCCGGTTCCCGTCGAGAGCGCCATCGGGATGAAGCCAAGGCTCGCGACCAGAGCCGTCATCAGCACGGGACGCAAGCGCTGAATGGCTCCTTCGGTGGCTGCTTCCTGAATGCTGGCCCCCTCCTCCCGCAAACGGTTGATGGTACTGAGCAGCACGATGCCGTTGAGCACCGCGATGCCGAACAAGGCGATGAACCCAATCGACGCCGACACGCTCAGATGCAACCCACGCAGCCAGAGGGCCGCGATTCCCCCGATGGTGGCCAGGGGCAGGATCAAAATGACCAGCGTCGCCTGCCTGAGGGAGTGGAAGGCGGTGTAGAGCAGGAAGAAGATGGTGAGGATGGCGACGGGAACGACCAGGCCGAGGCGCTTCATGGCGCGTTCCTGGTTCTCGAATTCGCCTCCCCAGCTCATGAAGGTATTGGCCGGGAGTTTGACCTCCCCCTTGAGGGTGCGCTGGGCTTCCGCCACGAAGCTGCCGATGTCCCGGCCCTCGACGTTGGCTTCAACCACGATGCGGCGCTGGGTATTCTCCCGGCTCACCTGGGACGGGCCCTCCTCCATCCGGATGTCGGCAACCTGACTGAGCGGCACCAAGCCTCCTTGAGGGGTATCGATCAGGAGGTTCGAAATGGCCTCCATCGATCCTCGATGCTCCTCCGGGAGTTTGACGAGGATGTCGAAGCGCCGCTGCCCCTCGATCAACTCGCCGACACTCCTTCCGCCGATGGCCGCTTCGATGACCTCCTGGACATGGTCGACGCTGGAGCCGTAGCGGGCCAGAGCCAGGCGATTGATCTTGATGTTGAGGTACGTCTGGCCTTCGACCTGCTCGACGTTGACCTCGCGGGCGCCGGGCACTTTCCGGATGGCCGCTGCGATCTGATTGGCCGACCGGCTCAGGACGTCGAGATCCTCGCCGAAAAGCTTCACGGCGACATCCGATTTGACCCCCGAGATCAGCTCGTCCACGCGCATGGCGATGGGCTGGGTGAAGTTGTAGTTCACCCCGGGGATCTCGGAGAGCCGTTCCCGCATGGCCTCCTCGAGCGCCGCCTTGGAGGCGTGCTTCCACTCCTTGCGGGGCTTGAGCATCACGAACGTGTCCGTGAGGTTCACGCCCATGGGATCGGAGGCGATGTCCGGGCGCCCCGTGCGCGAGACCACCGTCTCCACCTCGGGGAACTCCAAGAGGGCCTCCTCGATCTGCTTTTGGCTCGCCAGGGACTCGGTCAGCGAGATGCTCGGAAGGCGGATGGCCTGGATCGCGATGGAGCCCTCGTCCCATTCGGGCAGAAACTCGGTGCCCAGCCTCGGAACGAGGATGAGGCTAGCGAAGAAGATGCCGAAGGCAACCGATACGGTGAGGACTCGGCGGCCCATGACCGTTTGAAGCGATCGCCGGTAGCCGACCTTGAGCCGATCCATGACGGGCTCCGGCTTCTCTTCGACATGCTTGGGCAGGACCCAGGTCGCCAGCACCGGAATCAAGGTCAACGCGATCAGCAGGGAGCCGATGAGGGCGAAGCCCACCGTGAGGGCCATCGGCACGAACATCTTGCCCTCCATCCCCTGCAAGGTGAGGATGGGGAGGTAAACGAGGATGATGATCAACACCCCGAAGAAGATGGGCATCCCCACTTCCTGGGCACTCTCCTTGATGATCTCGAAGCGGCTCTTGCCCTGATTCTCGGGCATGGAGAGGCGGCGCATGGCGTTCTCCACCATGACCACCGAGCCGTCCACGACCAGACCGAAGTCGATGGCGCCCAGGCTCATGAGGTTGGCGGAAAGTCCCAACCAGTTCATGCCGATGAAGGCGAAGAGCATGGAGAGCGGAATGGTCGCGGCCACCAGCAGCGCGGCCTTGACGTTCCGGAGGAAGACGAAGAGGACGATCACGACGAGCAGCCCACCCTCCAGCAGGTTGGTCTCCACCGTCCGGATGGTCTTGTTCACCAGGTCGGTCTGATCGTAATAGGGCTTGATGGTGACGCCTTCCGGCAGGGACGCGTTGATCTCCGCGACCTTCTTTTTGACGCGTTCGATCACCGCTCGGGAATTCTCCCCCCGTAGCATCATGACGATGCCCGAGACCACCTCGCCGTCGGCATTCGCCGTGACGGCCCCTTGCCGGACTTCCGGGCCCAGCTCGACGGTGGCGATGTCCTTCACGAAGAGGGGGACGTCATCGTGATTGGTGATGACCGTGTTGCGGACGTCGTCCAGGTTCTCGGCGAGGCCGAGGCCTCTGACGATGAACTGCTCCTTGTTATGCTCGATGAAGTTTCCGCCGGCAATCGAGCTGGTCTGCTCCAAGGCTTCGAGCACCTGATGGAAGGAGAGGCCGTGCGAAACCAGCTTATCCGGGTCGATGAGGACCTGAACCTGCTTGACGAGGCCGCCAAAGGAATTGACCTCGGTCACGCCGGCGATGGTTCGAAGCTGAGGCTTGACCACCCAGTCCTGGAGGGTCCGGAGTTCCATCGTCTCCAAGCCGCGGGCGCCAGCTTCCAAGCCGCGGGCGCTAGCCTCCAAGCCGCGATCGCTAGCCTCCAAGCCGCGGGCGCCCTTCCCTTGGCGCTCCAGGGTGTACATATAGATCTCGCCCATGCCGCTCGTCATCGGTCCGAGCGCGCTTTCGGCCAGCCCCTTCGGGAAGTGGGATTCCGCCTGCTGAAGCCGCTCGAAGACGAGCTGTCGCGCGAAGTAGGGGTTGACGTCTTCCTCGAAGACCACCGTCACGACAGAAAGGGCGAACTTGGAGGTCGAGCGGATCTCGACCACATCCGGCAGCCCTTGCATGGCGACCTCGATCGGATAGGTGACCAGCTTCTCGACCTCTACGGGCGCCAGGCCCTTGGCTTCGGTCAAGACCTGCACCTGGTTGTTGGTGACGTCCGGGAAGGCGTCGATCCGGAGTTCCAGCATGGAGCGGATGCCCCAGAGACCGATGAGGGTGAAGATCAGCAGAATGAGCAGCCGTTGCCTGAGCGCCAGGTTGATGAGATTTGAAATCATGAGGCGCTCCTACCTAGTGGCCATGCTCTCCGAAGCTCTCCTTGAGGGCCTCGGACTTGAGGGTGAAGGCACCCTCCGAAACGACTTTGTCGCCGGGCTGTAGCCCTGCGTGGATCGGGACGAGCGTCCCGCCTTTGCTCCCTAATTCCACCTCACGTCGTTCGAACGTCTCCGGGCCCGTCTGGACGAAGACGAAGGATTTCTCCTTGTCTTGCTGGATGGCCGACGCGGGGACGGCGAGGGACTGCTGGGTTCCCGTCGCGATTCGGGCGGTCGCGAACATCTTGGGCTTGAGCATGTCACCCGCGTTCTGCACCACGATTCGGGCATGCGCCGTCCGCGTCTTGGGATCGAGTTCCGGGCTAATCAGCGAGACGCGTCCTTGGAAGGTCTTGTCGGGAAACGCGGTGACCGTTACGGTGGCACTTTGGCCGACTTTCACCTTGGCGAGGTCCCGCTCGTAAAGGTTGGCATTCGCCCAGAGTTGCGAGGTATTGAGAACGACGAAAGCGCTTGATTCGGCTTTCGGCTCGACCATCTCGCCCAACGTGAGGTGCCGCGCGGTCACGACTCCCGAGAGGGGGGCGAGGATGGGAGTCGTCGGGTCGAGTTGCCTCTCCTTGGCCAGTTTTTGGAGGCGTTCCGCGGTATAGCCGAGGAGCTTGAGCTGGTTCTCGGCTTTCTCCCGTTCAATCCTCGCGAGCCTCAGGTCGTTCTCGGCTTCCTGGACCTCCTTCTCGGCCGTGAGCTCGCTTCGATAAAGGTTCTTCTTGCGTGCGTGGACCGATTGGGCGAGGTCGTACTTGGCCTGGGCCTCCAGGTAGGCGGATTGAGCGGCTCCGAGTTCGACGCTCTCGATGACCGCCAGGACTTCTCCCTCCTTCACTCGGTCGCCGACGCTCTTGGAGATTCGCACAGCGCGCCCCGGTACTCGGGAGCTCACATGGGCCACCTGATCCGCATTGGCCTCGAGTTCGCCGGTCGTCGTCAGCATGAAGGGAACGGTTCGGACCTCGGCGACGGTCGTCCGGAGGCCAATCCGCTGCTGGGTGTCGGCTGGGAGCGTGACGATGCCTTCGCGATGCGTCTCGTCGGCATGGGAGTCTCCCTCCGCATGGTCACCGCCGTGGGACTCGGTGTGCGCTTCTGTTTGTCCAGCCTTTTGGCTCGCCTCGGGGGTCGCACGGTTACAAGCCGTGAGCGCAACCAAGGTGGCCACGAAGAAGCTGGTCAACGTCAATGAAGGTTTCACGGGGGTACTCCTAACTTATCGGGGCAAATCTTGGCCAGTGGCGCGTTCGAGGCTCGCTACCGCTTGGCGGTATTCCAGGAGGGCCTGCTGGTACTCCGTTCGCGTTTCCCTCTGGGCGTTGATTGCCTCGATGACCTCGAGGCCGCTTCCTTCTCCTGCCTGAAAGCGCCGCTGCGCGTTATCGACGAGTCGTTCGGATTGGGGGAGGTAGCTCTTTTGAAAGAGCTCGACCTGCTTGGCCGCATCGAGGGCCTCTTGGTACGCTTCTTCGACTTCCAAGGTGATGCGGTGGCGGAGGGCCTCGCGTTCCGCCTCGGCGCGCTGGCGGTTGGCTTCCGCTTCCTTGACCTCCCCTTGCTGCCGGTAGAAGGGAATCGGAACCGTCAGCGAGGTGGCGAATCCCGGCTGGCCTTCGACCGTGCCTGCGGCCACCGAGACCTCCGTTCCCGTCCACATGGTGGATTGGGCGACCCGACGCTGCGCCGCTTCACGGCGAATGGCAAGCTCGGCACGCTGGAGCTCCGCCCGGGATTCGAGGCTTTGGGTCAACAAGGAGGGAAGCGGAGGGAGGTTCCCGGCGTTGGGAAGCGGAAGGGGCTGGATGACGATCGCCTCCTGGGCCGTTCGCCCCATGAGGACGTTGAGCCGCCCTTTCTCTTGACGAAGTCTTCCCTCGGCGCTGGAGACCGCTCGACGGGTCTTGTCCCGCTCCACTTCCGCGCGCAGGACGTCCACGCGCGCGACTTCTCCCGCCTTGAGGCGGGTTTGCATCGCCTTCAGGAGGGTCTCCGCCGCCGCCGCTTCGAGCGTCGCATGGCGAAGGCTCTCCTGGCCAAAGAGCATGCGTGCGTAGGCCTGCTTCACCTGGGAGGCCAGGTCGAGTCGGAGGGCATCCCGCTCGAGCTCGGCGAGAGCGCGATCCAGCTCGGCGGCTTCGATCTGGGCAGAGCGCTGGGCTCCCAGCATCAGCGGCTGGCTGATGCCGGCCATGAGGCTGCCGTTTATTGGGTTGGCGAAGGGGGCCTCGCCCAGGCTGAGCGTCAGGTTGGGATTGGGCCACGCGGAGGCCTGCGTTTCACGTGCCCGAGCCGCCTGGATGCGGCTCTCGGCTGCTTTCAGTTCGGGGTTCTGGGCGATCGCCTGCGATAGGGCTCCTTGAAGCGTCAAAGGAGCCTGAGCCCAAGCGGTCATGGGCGTGAGGCTTAGCGCGACGATCAGGAGGGGGGCGGGAAGGTTCTTCATCGTGGATTCCTCATGCCAGCACGCCCAAGAGCATCAGGACGTTGCGTCCCCAGGATTCGAGGGGGTGGTGCAGCTCACTCAAGAAAGGGAGACCGAGGCCTGCGACGAGAAGCGAAAACGTGAGGGCGGCGACTCCGAAGCGAGGGTGGTTCCAGAGCCGTGACGTCCCTTCCAAGAGGCGTTCGACGCGTACCAAGGCCGGCCCATGGCCCGTGAGCTGGGCGACCTTCGTCAGCGCGGAGGCGAGTGCCAAGGGCTTGCCGGTTCGGGCGATCGCCCATTCATCGGCAGCGCGCTCCCGCTCGTCCAGGTAGCGCTGATAACATTGGCGGCTCGTCGGCATGAAGAACAAGAGGCATTGGCAGAGGTAAAGGGCGAAACCGAGCCAGAGATCGCCGCGCTTCAGGTGGGCGGCTTCGTGACACAGGGCTCCGACCAGTTCGTCCGGGTCGAGCTCGCGCAACAGCGTCTCGGAGAGGACGAGCGTCGGCTTCGACAGGCCTTTGACCTGGAGGAGGTGTTCGGGTTCGCGGACGAGCACGAGCGGCGGAAGACGCATGCCCGAGCAACGTTCCGCCTCCGTTTTCGCCAGCTGCCATTTCGCTTTCAGGCCGGCGGGCATCGGCACGATGGCCATGCCCCGGCGAGCCAGGTAGGGCTTGATCATTCTCCCCACGGCGACGATGCCCACGATGCCCAGCGCGACGCCGACCTCCCAGGGGAGTTGCCAAGCGGTGATTCTCTCGAGACACGCATCTTGGAGGGCCTGGCAGACCTCGGTTTCCCACGGGCCCAGGATGACCGTGACGAATCCGATCAGGATGACGAGGGGAAGAACCAGCAGCAAGGCGTAGTGACGATCTTGAGGCACGGCTGGGCGGTGGGCCCGCTCCACGAGTGCGACGACCCCTTTCCACGGGAGCGCGAGGATCAAGCCCCCGAGGACGAAGAAGATGGCTGAGAAGATCAGGATGAACGGGACCATGATCTAGGCCTCGCCGCGCTTGCGGCGCTCGTCGATCAGCTGCGCGAGCCGATCCAGCGCCTCCGGATTTTGAGCCTCCAAGACATCGACCAGCGAGGCCATGGTGGGCTCGTTGAAGTTGCCGAAGAGGGAGTCCAGCATCCGCTTGGCGACACCGGCAAGAAATTCCTCGCGGTTCACCGCGGGAGAGTAGACGAAGGACCGGCCTCGCCCAAGACGACTCAACAACCCTTTGCGGTAGAGGCGCTCGATGGTGGTTTGAACCGTGGTGTAGGCGATCGCTCGGTCCTTGAGCGCGTCGTGAACGTCCTTGATTCCGAACTCTCCCAGTGACCAGCCCGCCTCCATCACGGCGGTTTCCAGGTCGCCCAGGACGGACTCAGGGCCGTTGGCGTCCGGCTTGAACTGACGGAGGTGCTTGATCCACTTCTTCATGATGAGGTCCTTATGAAACGGGTTCTCGCCGCTGAAGGGTATAACGATTGCTGGTAGTTATTTAACGCGGCATGTCGCTCGCCGTCAATGATGTGGCGATGGATTGATGATTGGTGGTAGTCGGAGCTGGGCCGTCCCTGGGGTCGTCCGGAATGGGAGGCGAGGAGGCTTTTGACGACTTGGGAGACATTGCCCAAGCAGCAACTGCCTTGGGGATTGTTGAGTTCGCAGGCGCATGCAATGGAACTACGCTCATGCTCGAGAAGCCGGTCGGCCTGCGCAAATCCTTGTTCGATTCGCGCGAACTTCCCGAGGCCACTTGAAAGCTTGAAGCGTTTCGATTCGTAACCTAACTTCAGCGCTTGGCCGTGCTATGAAATGAGCAGGTGCAGTCGTTTGCCGGTGAATGGCGATTTTGGACGGTCTCTTGGGAGGTAGGGAACATGGCTCCCCTTCGGTACACCTGGTTTGCTCTGGGGCTTGGTTTGGTGTTTTTCGTCTTCGTCGGTTTGCCGCCAGCCATCGCCCAGCCGGCGTCGGTCGAGGAGCCGCTGGTCAAGCCATCGCCTGCCAAGCTGGAGCTGCCGGGAGTCGGTTTCGGTCGCGGTCACTGGAGCGTGGGGCTCGGGATCTTCGCATGGCCCGACAAGCTCTACCTGCGAAACCTTCACCTGCAGGCCGACATGGATCTCTTGCCGGGAACGCGTGCCCACGCGGTCATCCGATCCAACCGGGATTTCAACACCCTCGCGAGCTTCGAGCCTTTCCTGGACGAGGGTTATCTCGAAGGCTTCGGCGCCTTGAACTGGGGCGGAAAGCTCTCAGGCAACCTGAAACTGGGACGCACCCGTTACCTGAGGTTTCCCTATCCGGATAACATCGCCATCTTCGATCAGGTTCCAGGCGTCTACGACCTCAGGGGGCACGGAACGAGCGCGTACTCGGGCTACGAAGGGGCCTTGCTCACGCTGGATTACGCGCATGGCACCGGGTTAGGCTGGCATTTCGTCACCCTCTCGGGACGCACCGTCGAGCACTTCGGCCGCTATCACGGTGAGCTGGGCCCGTTCATCCTGGAAGGGCGGGCAGGCGAGTTGCAGATCCGGCCTGAGCCGCTCGGGCGTTCGGCGCCCGGCTACAATCTCTTTGCGGGAGCCCGCTGGCAGGGATTTCAGGCCGGCGTGCTTTACGAGCGATTGACCGGGCAGCCGATCTACACCGGGGTGATGGTGGGCTTTACCTCCAATTGGCTGACTCAGTTTGCTGGAAACGTGGGCATCGACTACGCGCGATCGCCGCAAGGAGCGGCGATGCACCTCACGCCGTTGAAGGGCACGTTCGGGCTCGCGCGCGAAGCACCTCAGGGTGTGGAACTGGTGGGCGAAGTCGAGGCCGAGCGGATTCGCACCTACTGGCAGAACAGCCAAATCCGGAACTTCTACGAGCACCGGATCGCGAGCTGGGGCGAAACGACGGCTCCGGATCTCATCGCCGTCATCGAGGAAGAGCCTTGGTATCTGCAGGCCGAGGCGCTCGTCAGTCCGAACAATTCCTTTCAGAGCTGGGACGATCTGGTTCAGTGGGAGAAGCAACGCCAGGGGCCCGCGCAGATCAGCCAGAAGGTGCGCTACAAGTTCTACCGCCGGGGGCCTGCGAACTGAGGTCTGCGCGTCGGCAAGGGGCTCGCCGTGAGGGGAGGCGCCGCCTGAGGGAATCGCGTTCTCCGGGCCGTCATCTTCGCGCAACGTTGGCGTAATACGGAGCGGGTATCTTGCATCAGCCTTCTACTCGACCTCGAGTAGCCATCTTGATGATTCCCTTGCAAAAAACAGGAGGTCCCATGTCTTCCCGTTCCATGTTTCTTTCGGCTCGTGATTTCTTGAGGGAGCGGGGGAGTGACTACGACGGGGCCGTTGCGAACTTCGAGTGGCCGCGCCAGGATGAGTTCAACTGGGCGCTCGATTACTTCGACCCGATGGCCTGGAACAACCCTCGCACCGCCCTCTTGATCGCCCATGAGGACGGAAGCCTGGAGGCCACCCGCTTCGACCGTCTCGCCCGCCGCTCCAACCAGGTAGCCAACTTCCTTCGCCGCCTCGGGGTGAGGCGCGGCGATCGCCTCCTGATGATGCTGCCCAACGTCACTCCGCTCTGGGAAGTCCTGCTCGCTTGCATGAAGCTGGGGGCCGTCGTCATCCCCGCCACCACCCTCTTGAATCGTGAAGAGCTCGCCGATCGCTTCGAGCGCGGCCTGGTCAAGTACGCGCTCACCGACCCGGAGGGCGCCGCCAAACTCGCTCCGGTGCTGGGCGATCGCCCCTGCATCGTCACGGGGCCGCTCACGGAGGGTCCCGAAGGGCAAGGGCCCGCGGACATGCTCTCCTACGCGGAGGCCGACCAGGAAGCCGAGACCTTCACCCCGGAGGGCCCCACCCGCGCCGACGATCCCTTGCTCCTGTACTTCACCTCCGGTACCACCGCCAAGCCGAAGCTGGTCATGCACACGCACCAGTCCTACCCCGTCGGTCATCTCAGCACCATGTACTGGATCGGCCTGCGGGAGGGCGACGTCCACCTGAACATCAGCTCTCCCGGCTGGGCCAAGCACGCCTGGAGCTGCGTCTTCGCCCCTTGGAACGCCGAGGCGACCGTCCTAGTGACCAACTACGCGCGCTTCGACGCTGTTCGGGTCCTCGCGCTCATCGAGCAGGCGCAGGTCACGACGCTCTGCGCTCCCCCCACCGTCTGGCGCATGCTGATCCGCGAGGACCTCTCGGCCCGGTCGCACCGCCCCCGCGAGCTGGTCTCGGCGGGCGAGCCCCTCAACCCGGAGGTCATCGAGCAGGTCCGCGCCGCCTGGGGGCTCACGATCCGGGAAGGGTACGGGCAGACCGAGACCACCTGCCAGATGGGCGTCTCTCCCGGGCAGGAGGTTCGCCCCGGCTCCATGGGAAGGCCGATGCCGGGGTACCGGATCGTCTTGCTCGATCCGGATGACCGGGAGACGGACGAGGGGGAGGTGGCGATCGCCCTGCATTCCCGCCCGCTCGCCGTGATGGCGGGCTACGCCGACGATCCCGAACGCACGCGCGAGGCGCTGGGTGGCGCCTATTACCGCACGGGGGACGTCGCCAGCCGGGACGCGGATGGTTATTACTGGTACGTCGGCCGGGCCGACGACGTCTTCAAGAGTTCGGATTACCGCATCAGCCCCTTCGAGCTCGAAAGCGTCTTGATCGAGCATCCGGCGGTCGTGGAGGCGGCGGTCGTGCCCAGTCCCGATCCCCTGCGCATGGCGGTCCCGAAGGCCTTCGTCACCTTGGCCAGCGGGGTGGAGCCGGGGCCCGCGCTGGCCCGGGAGATCCTGCGCTTCACCCGCGAGCGGCTCGCTCCCTACAAGCGGATCCGCATGGTGGAGTTCGCGGAGCTTCCCAAGACGATCTCCGGGAAGATCCGGCGGGTCGAATTGCGCAAGCAGGAAGAGGAGCGGCGGGCCCGGGCCGAACGCGGGGCCTTGGAATTCATGGAAGCGGATTTCCCCGACCTCAAGGCCTGATCCCGACGGCTTCAGAGGTATGATGGAGGCCAGAGGTCTTCCGGCAATTCCAACAGGTGACGAAACGTGAAAGCCAAGCAAATCATTGTCATGCGCCGTCAGTACCCCAGCGGCGTCAAGCTGCGGCGGGGCAAGGAGATAGCCCAAGGGGCGCATGCTTCGCAATTGGCGACGCAGATGGCCGCTTCGATGGACACTCCGGCGTACCGGTCCTGGGTTTCAGGTCCGATCGCGAAGGTCTGCGTCTACGTCGAGACGGAGGAGGAGCTGGTGGCCTTGGCCGAGAAAGCGGCGGCTGCCGGCTTACCCTACGCGTTGATCACCGATGCGGGGCATACGGAATTCCACGGCGTGCCGACCAAGACGGCGCTCGGCATCGGGCCGGCTTATCCGGATGAGCTCGATCCTCTCACGGGGCGTCTTCCGCTTTACTAAGCCGCCGGCGAGGACGATCAACGCCCTTCGGGGAGCACGTTCAGCGCTGCCTTCCGCTTAACGATCAGCTGCACGGAGAGGAGCCCGAGGGCCATGATGCCCAGGCTGACGCCGATCCAGCCGAAGGTGGCGTGGAGCCCGATTTTTCGCCCAAGCGGTTCACTGATCAGCGGCGAGAGGAACTGTCCGAGGAAGAGGCTGGTGGTGAGTCCGCCGGCTAGCCGTCCCCGAAGGTGGGGAGGGGCGACGCGCATCAGCCAGGCGGACATGTTGGGCATGTTCATCCCCAACCCCGCTCCTTGCACGGCAAGTCCTATCACGACTTGCCCGTAGCTCTGCGCCGTCCCGACGATGGCCAGCCCCACGCCGGCAATGCCCAGCGAGGTGCCCAGGAGGTTCATGTCTCCCAGGCGCGCCCGAATGCGGGGGAATAGCGGGGCGATGAGCGCCGAGGTCAAGGTCCCCGCCGCGATGGCAAGTCCACTCTGCGTGGGGGTCGCGCCGATGAGCGACTTGAGCAGGAAGGGCACCTGCACCGGCACGAGGTACAAGACGGTCATCGTCATGAGCATGGTGCCGTAGATGAAGGCCACCGTGCCCACGGGGGCCTTGCCTTCGTTCGCGCCGCTCCGGTCGAACGTTTGGCGCTCGGGTTCGTGGAGCGCGAGCGCAAAGAGCGGGATGAGCAGGATCGCCACCAGGTAGATCAAGAAGGGCGTTCGCCAGCTCATGCTGGCCAGGAAGCCGCCCAGGGCGAGGAAGCCCACTCCGCCGAGCCCGACGAAGGAGGCTTGCAGCCCCATGAAGCGGTTTCGCGCTTCTCCGTCGAAGTAATCTCCCACCAGGGCCATGCTGGAGGTCATGAGGCCCGCCATGGCGATGCCGAAGAAGGCCCGGCCGATCAGGATGCCCGGCAGCCAGTCGATAAAGTACCCCGAAGCTCCCGCCAAGCCGTAGAGTGCCGCTGAGGCCAAGAGTAGGGGCTTGCGGCCGAAGCGGTCGGCGATCGCCCCCATGAAGGGCGCGAGGCCTGCGATGAAGAAGGCCGGAAGCGTCAGGACCAGCTTGGACAAGAGCGCGGCCTGCGGCACGTGGCGGAAGTGCTCGTTGAGGTCCGGAAGGGCGGGGGCCAGGGTGGCGCCGGCCATGATGGTCAGGCTGCTCGCCATGAGCAAGGCCATGATCAGGATCGGGGAGTGGGAGTCGCGCGACATGGGTTTTTCTCCTTGCTGGGCGAGGGACGGGGCGATCGCGGGGCGTTTCACCCGCACGGCCTCGCGGCCAGCATATAACCTCAAGTAAGCTTGAGGTCAAGGGGCGGCCTTGCCGGAAGCGAATACGGTGCTACCATGGGCCTCTTGGGGGATTTCTGGATGCCGTCCGAGTTTCTGCGTTCAACCGAATCGTGCCTCCGGCTCCACGCGCTCCTCGAACACGCGCTGGGCGAGACGGGGGCCCTTGGGGCGACTTTGGCCCTGCTGGTCGATGGTGAGGCCATGGTCCGGGTGGGGCTTGGCGCTTTGGCGGCTCAACCCGATGCCACGTTTTATGCGTACAGCGTCACCAAAACGGTTTTGGCCACGCTCGCGCTGCAGTTGGCGGAAGCGGGCCGCCTCGAACTCGACAGCCCGATTCGCACTTGGCTTCCCAACTTGCCGGTCCGAACCTCCATGACCTTGCGCCAGTTGCTCAACCATACCGCTGGACTGCCGGATTACGGCGGGATGCCGAGCTACCGACAGGCCGTTCAAAGTACTCCAGAGACGGCTTGGGAGCCGAGCCGTTTCATGGAGCTGCTTTCGGACGCGACGCTGTTGTTTCCGCCGGGGCAGGGCTGGAGCTATTCGAATCTCGGATACATGCTGATCCGTCGGATCATCGAGACGGCTAGCGCTCTGACCCCTGACGAGAGCCTGGCGTCCCGGATCGCGGCTCCCCTCGGTTTGACCGAGACACGGTTCGTCTCGAGCCGTGCCGAGGCCCGTGATCTGACTCCCGGGTTCGAGGGGGGCTCCGGCCGAGAGTACCTCATTTCGCGCTACGATCCCGGCTGGGTGGCCCATGGGGTGGTTCGCTCGACCGCCCTGGAGCTTGCCAGGTTCATGGACGGCGTGGCCACTGGCCGCTTGCTGGGGGAGTTCTGGCTGGGGCAGATGCTTTCGGCGGTCCCGGTCCCCGGGGAGTTTGCCCCGGGGCGAGACCCTGCCTACGGGCTCGGCGTGATGGTCGAGACCATGTCGTCTGGTCGGCCCTTCGGTCACAACGGGGAAGGGCCGGGCTATTCGGTCGCGTCTTGGTCCTTGACCGCAGCGGGGCATCGGATCGCGGGCGCATGCATGGTCAACCAATCGATTCCTAATTCGGCCCAAACCCTACTCTTCAAGGCGTTTGACGCCATCTTGAAGACCTAGCGCCACTGGGCCCGCAGGCCCCCTTGAAGGCCCCTTACGCGTGACCGAGCGTCGTTCGGCCGGGGGAACGGCTCGAGCCCAGGATCTGGTGCAGGTCGTGGAGCCGCCGAATCTCGTAGGTGGGCGTCACTCCGTGGTCATTGGCTTTCGCACCGGGGTTGAACCAGCAGGTATCCAGCCCCGCGCCGTGTCCCCCCTGAATGTCCGCACTCAGAGAATCCCCGATGATCAGGGTGTCATGGGCCGAGAAGTCCGGAATGCGCGCGAAGACATAGTCGAAGTACTGCCTCATCGGTTTTTGATACCCCGTGTCCTCGGACACGAAGATGCCCTTGAACAGCGGATGCAGGCCCGATCCCCGGAGGCGCTTGTCCTGGATCCGGGAGACGCCGTTGGTGACGAGGTACAGGCCGTAGTCGTGCTGCAGGCCGACGATCAGCTCGAACGCTCCGTTCACGAGTTGATCTCCCGCTTCGAGATGACGGCTAAAGATCTGGTCCATCGCCGCACCGTCGACCTCGCGACCGAACTTCTGGAACAGGCGCGAGTGGCGGGAGTGCAGCACCTCCTCGCGCGTGATGGCGCCCCGTTCGAAGGAAAGCCAGAGTTCCTTGTTGATGCGTCGATAGGCGGCTTCGGTCTCCGGCGTATAGGGAAACGCGTGCTCCTCGAAAAGCAAGCGTAAGGCTTGCCGCTCGGCCGCCCCGAAATCCAGCAGCGTGTCATCCACGTCAAACAACAAATTGCGGTATCGATTCACGACTCTCTCCCGTGATGAAATCGAACGAAGCCCGTGGGCCTCAAGCCTGAGCGCGTCACCTCAGCGAACGCTTGCAGGCTCGGGTGCCGCCTCGAGTGCCACCTCGGGCTTGCGCCCGCCGCCCAGCTTGAAGACGAGCACGCCTGCGACGATGACCAGGACTCCGAGCAGCCGTTTGAACGATAGCGGGGTTTGGGTCACTCCCAACCAACCCAGCGCATCCCAGAGGACCGCGAAAGCAAGCTGCGAGGCCAGCACGATCGAGACGGCATACGTGGGCCCCAGCCGCCGGATGCTCTGCACCAGCCCGATGACCACCCCGACGCCGAGGATTCCACTCCCCCAATACCAGGGCTGCATGGACCGCAGGGTGAACATCTGGGCGCCCTCCATGAACAGCCCGATCGTCAGCGACGCCAGGGCCCCCAGCCCCAAGACCCATGCGGTGGTGGCCCATGAGTTGACGTGCTCGCCCACCTTGCTGTTGAAGACGTTCTGCACCCCGACCAGCGAACCGGCGACGAGTGCCGACAAGAAGCCCGACACCATGCGATTACCCTCCCTGTGCGGTCACGCTTGCAGGCATGACGCTACTCGTAGATGTTGCGGCCGGCCAGCGCGCTCAACCGTTCCCGGTCCTTGATCCGGATGCCCCCTCGGTGGCGCTCGATCAGGCCCTCGGCCCCGAACTGACGGATGACCCGGTTCAGGTGCCGGTAGCTGGTGCCGATCAGGTTCGCCGTATCGGTCAACGGGATGGCGCCCGTCGATTCCTCGAGCGGAGCGTCGGCCTCGTCGAACGAGACGGAAAGCAGGTAGCTCGCCAGGCGCACTTCCACGGGGTGCATCAGGTTGAAGCTCATGGCGTTGGCCATCTGGTAGAACTTCCCGGCGATGGTCTCCAGCATGAACTGCAGCAGCGGCGCGTGGTCGCTCGCGGTGGCCCTCAGCCACCGTTCATGCACCCCGATCATCGAGACGGGCGACACGGCCTCGACCGTGTTGAGGAGGTTCGCCCGATGGACGTACTCGATGTCCCCGAACAGGTCGAGCGGCTTCTTGAACGAGAGGATCAGCGACTTGCCCTCCGCCGAGGTGGTGTACACCTTCACCTTGCCCTTGACCAGGACGTACAGGGTTTCGGCGGGAGCTCCCTGGGTGCAGATGAAATCCCCGCGCTCGAAGTCGTAGAGCGCCAAATGCGGCTGCAAGGCCTCGGGGAAGATGGCCTCGAGGTGATGCGCCCGGAGGTATCGATTCAGTTGCTCGCGATCGTAGACTTCTCTCAAGAGCCGTTTTCACCTCGGCCGATCGCCCTTCAAGGCCTCGGCGCCGTGTTCAAGATTGCAGGATCACCACGCCGGCGATCATCAGGCCGATGCCGACGACCTGCGGCAGCCGTAACGCCTGCTTTGCCATGCCGAACCAGCCGTTGAGATCGACCAGGACCGTCATGCTCAACTGCGCGATCAGCAGCACCGCCACCGTCATGGTAACTCCGATCTGCTGAACCGCTGTGACGCTGCTGAAAACGATCACGGCCCCCAGGGCACCGCCCGTCAGATACAGGGGTTTCACGTTCTTGAAGGGCTGCCATCCGCCTGCGCGCAGGGCGAACGTGATCGCCAAGGCCACAAGGAAGCCCGTCAACTGCGTCAAGGTCGCGGTCTGCCAGGTCCCGATGTCTTGGCCGATCCGCGCGTTGGCCACGTTTTGCAGCATGAGGCAGGCGCCGCCCAAGAGCGCAAATAAGATTCCTTGCACAGGGTTCTCCTCGATTCGGGTGCCTTCATGATTAAAGCCGCGATCCCCGCGGCTCGAATAGGACATGTGTCCTAAGCCCGGCGGAAAGGGCTTTTCGAGCGACGAGCGGCTCTCGATTCGAGAGCCGCGCGTCGCCGGATGGCCGGGTCGTGATTTACTTCTTCCACATCAGCGGCACGTAGGTGTCGGGGCCCGTGCGCAAGTAGATCCGGTCCTGCGCCTCGGCAGGGGTCTGTCCGGGGGTGATCGGCCCCGCCCCGCCGCCCTCGGCCCCCTGCACGACGTTGCTGTAGAGGTCATGACCCTTGTCATGCCCGACGACCTTCATCTGATCGATCGGGAAGGTGGCCTGATGGGACGCGGCGTTCGGGACCGGGACCCAGTCATGGCCCTGGTAGTGGATCACCGTGGCCTGACTGGTGGGGTTGAAGTAGGCCGTCTGTTCCGCTTGCGGCTTGGACCATTGCGACCAAAGCAGCGGGAGCGCGATCAGCGCGAGGAGCAATAGCCAGGGCCACAAGGGCATCCCTTTCTTGCGGGGCTCGCGGGGGCCTTCGCTCGGATGCTCATGCTCGGCGTAAATTTTCGCCATTTTCTTACCCCCCTATTTGTCCTTGCCGAATTCACGCTTGGTCTTCTCAACCCGCGTTTCGCCGAGCTTGGAGGCTTCCTCGCCCAGTTCGGGCTCGGTGCTCACGAACTCCAACTCCTCCCGGCGGACCTTGTCATGGATGACCTCTTCCTTGGTCTCGACCTCCTTGTGCAGGATGATCTCCTCCTTGGCGAAGGGAACCTTTTCGACCACGGGCTCCTCGGCCATGAGGGACATGCGAATCTCCTGCTCTCCCGCGCCAATCTTGCCTTCCATGGCCGGCTTGTTGATCGGGCGGCGCTCGATCTCGGCATGCTCGCGCCGCAGCTGAACCTTCTCGTCGACCGGCACCTCATCGACGCGCTTCTTGGCGATCACTTCCCCGATCTGGATGTCCCGCTTGCCCACGCGCAGGCGTTCCTCGAGCAAGGTGAGGTGCGGAAACTCATGCGCGAACTCGGGCCGCTCGTAGGTATGTGTCTTGGCCTCAGGGAAGAGCCGCAGGAACACCTCCTTGCCGGCAGGTGCCGCCGCGCCCGCCTTGTATTCGGGAAAATCGGCGAAGTTCGCGGCGCCTTTGGTCAAGCTGACGCTCCGTCGCGCCTCGTTGATGTCCACCATTCCGACCGGCACGAGGCGGCTCATGGTGCCGGACCGAACTCCCAAGTAGCGAATGGGCAAGAGGCCCCGCGCGTCCTCCTTGTCCAGCTCGGGGTCGACGAGGAGGCTGTCGACTTCACCGAGCTTGTTGCCGGTTTGGTCCGTCAGGACCCAGCCCTGGATGTCCCTCTCGCCTGCCGCGAGATGGTAGCCGGGAAGATCTCTCAAGTTTCTTAGCATTGGCCCTCTCCTGCACAAGGTTTGCCGCTCGCCGTACGAACTCGCGTCGAATCTTCGTTAAGTTTTGCAACATTCTTGTCGGTGGCGAGGCTTCTGTAAAGAGCAGCAAGAACGCTTGAGGGGAAGCGGCTGTCCCAGGATCGGGGCGGGAACCCTCCAAAATGGCGAGGGGCCGCTCCGCGTGATGATGAGACCTCACTCGGCTTGAACGCTACTCGGGTATAGTTGGGATGGTGCCGTTGGAATCGGTTGCAGGAGGAAGCGCCATGAACCCGAAGACCCCGTACGAAACCCTGACGTTCTACCTGATGGCTGCCGCCACCTTTCTCCTTGACCAGCTGACCAAGCTGGGAATCGTGGCAGCCCTAGCCCTTGGGCATTCCCAGCCGCTCGTGGATGGGGTCTTGAATCTCACCTACGTTCAGAACACCGGTGCCGCCTTCAGCCTATTTGCGGGGCATCCCGAAAAGCTGGGTCTTTTTGCCGTCCTGGTGGTCGTCGGGGTGATGATCTACCAGCGGCGGACCCAACCTAAGGAGTTGATCGTCGTCCTGGCCATGGGGCTCTTCATCGGTGGGGCGCTGGGGAATGCCGTGGACCGGTTGATGCTTGGCTACGTCAGGGACATGTTCGATCTTCAGTGGCAGGGTCAGAACTTCTTCCCGATCTTCAACGTCGCCGACATCGCCGTGAACCTGGCCGCAGGCTTGTTCTTGCTGCATACCTTCCTGACCGAGCGAAAGCACCAAAACCAGGCTTCCGCCTAGGCGCTCAAGGGTGGCGGGCCTCTAAAAGCGGAAGGCGGCGGTCAAAGGAGTGAACGTTGACCTGAGGCCCATCTCTCTTCTCCGAGGCAAGGCGAATGCCACGGTAGCGCCCTTCACCGTAACGAAGTTGCGTCGACCTGGCTTGGTTTACCGCCCCCAGATGAAACGGAGCCTATCCACGGGAGGCCAGAGAAATTCGCCCTCTTGCGCAAGTCTCCGAGCAGGCAAGCTCGGTAGACTGGCAAGCAGGAGATGCGGACATGTGGCGACGTTTGCAGGTCGTTCTGATGGTGCTCTGGTGCGTGGGCGGGTGCATGCTGCAAGACGGCGGCCCCTTGGGGGCCATGCAGGGAGCGGTGAAACGGGTTGGCGCGACGCCGAGCCCGCGCGTCAGCGCGTCTCCAAGTGCCTCGCCGACTCCTCTGGCCACTCCTGCGCCGTACTACGCTTCTCCCGCTCCTTACGAGCGCATCGCCTACGGGTTGCCTCCGGGGCCGGATGCCTTGCTCTGGCTCTATGACCGCGTCAGGCAGGACCTCCTCGTCTTTCCGGGAGCCGGCGTGGGCATTACGAACGTCGCCGAGTGGAATCCCTACCAGTTCTACTACGACGACCGCCGGAACATCTACCTGCTGGATGCGCTTCGTGAGGTCCGGATCACCTTGGTCGATGGCTTCGAGGTCGGAGGATTCGCCTTCTCCCCGGCCTTTGACGGTAAGAACAACCTCTACTTCCTGGGAACCGACGACCCGGACCAAGCCCAGTTGTTCACGGGGTTCGCCTACGTCAAGGCGGCACCTCAGAACGGCACGGACGTCATTTTCGGGATTTCGACGGGAGCCTCCTCGGGGAACGGGAATGGCAAGGACGATGAGAACGGCAACGGGAACGGCAAGAGCAACGGCAATGGGAATGGTGGCGGGAATGGCAAGGATACGGGGAGTGCCACGGGGAGTGTGCTCGCTCCGGTGCTGGGAATCGGAGAAGAGATCCCGTTGGCGCCGGTCCTCGGGAAGCCGGTTTTCCTCTCGAAGATCAACGCCGTAGGGGCCGAGCGCGGGGGGATCAGCTCCATCAACGTTTGCGGGACGGGGGACTGGGTGGTCTTCACGACGGTCGACGGAGGCTTGTACCTCTACGACACGCGGCGCGTGGTGGTTCAAGCGGTCTTCGCCGATCAAGAAATCACCAGAGACATGCGTGCCGTTGGGGCGACCATCGACCCGATCTGGGGAAGGTTCGTGGTCTGGACCGACCTCGGGCGCCGAAGCGTCTTCGTGCTGGACCGCTGGACCCGCGCCATCGACAAGGTTCCCTACGCGGCGATCGCCTGGAATGCCGAACTCGTCGCTTCCCCCACCTTCTATGGCCACGATCCCTTCAACCTCATCCTGCTCGTGCTGCTGCCGGATGGGACGTTTCGCCTGATGGTCTACAACCTCTTGACCGAACAGCTCATCAACCTCACCCTGCTCAACACGGTCGCGCGCGGGCGGTAGCGAGGGCTGGCCTCTAAGGAGCTTGACTTTTGGCATCTCATGTAATATCAATGGTTACATGAGATACGACAGCCGACTTTCCTCCATGCTCCACCTCTTGATTCACATGGCACATGCCGGGCGTCAGCTCACCTCCGAAGAGCTCGCTCGGATGTTGCACACGAATCCCGCACTGGTTCGCCGAACGTTGTCGGGGCTGCGGGAGCGCGGTCTCGTCTCGGCGGAGAAGGGCCATGGCGGGGGCTGGGTGATCGCACGGCCCCTCGACGTCATCACGCTCTACGACGTCTACGAGGCGCTTGGCGAACCCCAGCTCTTCGCGATCGGCCACCGCAGCGAGCAATCCGCTTGCCTCGTCGAACAGACGGTGAACGCCGCCTTGGACCAGACGCTCGCGGAAGCGGAGGCCCTGGTTCTCGGCCGGCTTCGAGCGGTCACGCTGGCCGCGTTATCGGAAGACTTCAACCGGCGTTATCCGAACGCTCACCAAGGGAGGTCCCATGCGCATGTCCCCGACTCCGAATCCTGATTGGTCGGCCCTCTACGACGTCACGATCGTCGGCGGTGGTCCCGCCGGACTCGCGGCGGCCTTGATTCTCGGGCGCTCGCGAAAGCGGGTCCTGCTCTTGGATGCCGGCTCTCCTCGTAATGCCCGCGCGCAAGAAGTCCATGGCTTCGTCACCCGCGACGGGACTCCACCGGCCGAGTTCCGGCGGATTGCGCAGGAGCAGCTCGCGGCTTATCCTTCGGTCGCACGTGCCGGCCAGTGGGTCGAGCGCATCACGGGCGAGCCGGAGGCCTTCGAACTGGAACTCCGAGAGGGCATGCGCGTCCGCTCCCGCCGGATCCTCCTCGCCCTCGGCATGGTCGACGTCTTGCCCGACATGCCCGGCTACCGCGAGCTCTGGGGGCGATCGATCTTCCAGTGCCCGTACTGCCACGCCTGGGAGGAGCAAGACAAGGCTTTCGGCTTCCTCGCGTCCGGGCCTGACAAGCTGGACTTTGCCGCCTTCCTCTTGGGCTGGACAGGGGATGTCATCGCCTTCACGGAGGGGCGCTTCGAGGTGCCGACCGACCAGCGCGAGCGCCTTGAAACGGCGGGCGTCCGGATCGAGGAGCGCCCCATCCAGCGGCTTGTCTCCAACCCGGCGGGCGATCGCCTGGAGGCCGTCGAACTGACGGCTGGGTCGCGCGTGGCGCGTGACGTCCTTTTCGCCCGGCCCCCGCAGCACCAGACGGCGCTTGTCGGGTCCTTGGGCCTGGAGCTCGATCCGAGTGGTTTCGTCCGCGTGGATGCCCGCCAGGAAACCTCCCGCCCAGGGATCTTCGCCGCCGGGGACTTGACCACGATGATGCAGAACGCCACGACGGCCGCGGCTGCGGGTTATCAGGCCGCGGCGATGCTGAATCACGACTTGGTGTTTGGCCCTCCGGCGAAGGCTCGGCACGCCTAAGCAGGACAATGACGAAGGAGAGGGAGATGGAACACGTATTTGACGCGGCCTTCTGGGATCGGATGTACCGTCATCGCGACACGGCATGGGACGGCGAGCCGAATGGCTTCTTGGCGCAAGAAACCACGGACCGATTGCCTGGGACGGCCTTGGACCTCGGTTGCGGCGAAGGGGCGGATGCCGTCTGGCTCGCGAACCGCGGCTGGCGCGTGACGGCGGTCGACCTCTCGAACGTCGCGCTCGACCGCGGGCGCGCCGCCGATACGGCCCAAGCGGTGAGCTGGCTTCAAGCCGACATGCTCGTCTGGCAGCCGCCAGCGGACGCCTACGACCTGGTTTCGCTTCACTACGTGCATGTCCCGCCGGCCGAGCGCGCGGCGCTCTTCGGTCGGCTCGCGCGAGCCGTTCGGCCCGGAGGCACCGTGCTCGTCGTCGCTCACCATCCCTCCGATTTGGAGACGACGGTCGGCCGACCGCCGATCCCCGATCTCTACTTCACGAGCGAGGAGGTGGCGGCCTTGCTCATTCCCGGCCGCTGGGAGATCCTCGTCGATGGTCGGCGACCGCAAAGCGTCACGGACCGTGAGGGGCGGCCCCTCATCATTCACGACATGGTGCTGAAGGCGCGGCGCCTCAACTGAGCACGGGGCATGCCCGTCAGGAAGCCGTATCCTCGGGGAGCGCTTCGGGAGGGGTTTCTTAACCAAATCATCATCGGATGATAGGGAGGGGTTAAGAAATTATCCTCGAGCGATTCTCGATAGTTTCCATGTCATCTGGGAATTATCGGCCTTCTTCGATCCCGAGGAGGGCGCTTGAAGATAGGAGTCTTTCTGTGTCTATGAAGCTCATGGCGATGCTCGGCGTGCTCGTCTTTGGCTTGGTGGGGTGTGGCGGCCTCTCCCCGTCGCTGCAGTCGGCCCCGCAGGCCTCGGATACCCTTAGCGCCAAGCGCTACGGCACCTTCGAGGGCTCTGTCCGCAAGCTCACTCAGGATTCGCTGACCATCCGAGTCTTTGGGCCGGAAGGGGATCAGACGTTCACGATCACGCCCGAGACGCATTTCAGCTATCGTCAAACCGCGCAGAAGGCTCCGAAGTTCTCGGACCTCAAGCTGGAGGACGTCGTCGAGATTGGTTACCGGGAACCTGGCGTCGCGGCGTTCGTCATGGTCAGCTTGAACGGCTATCGACGCTAGTCGCCGGCTGGGGTTGCGGTATCATGGGGGCTACACGCGACGCGTGGAGCCCCCCTGCTGTCTCACCCCCGAGTGAGCGATCATCGCCGAGGATCCTCCGTGACTTTCACTTCCCAAGCCATTCACGATGAAGCCGAGCGCGTGCTGGCGCAGGTCGCCGTACCCAAGCGCCCGAAGCGCATCGTCTGCCTGACCGAGGAGACCGTCGAGGTGCTCTACCGGCTTGGAGCCGGAGACCTGGTGGCGGGAGTCTCGATCTACGTCCGCCGCCCTCCCGAGGCGCGCCAGAAGCCTCGCGTTTCCGCGTTCATCAAGGCGGATTTCGCCAAGATCGAGGCGCTGCAGCCAGACCTGGTCCTTTGCTTCTCCGACCTCCAGGCCGAGATCGCCGCTGAATGCGTGCGCCGAGGCCTCGAGGTGGTGGTCTTCAACCAGCGATCGGTATCCGAGATTCTCGGAGTGGTGCTTGCGCTCGGGGCCTTGGTGGGGCGTGAGTCGGCCGCTGCCGCTCTGGCGGACGAACTCACCGAGAACTTGCGCGCCGCGGCCCGCCGCGCGGCGTCTTGGTCGCGTCGCCCGCGCGTCTACTTCGAGGAATGGCCCGACCCAATGATCTCGGGCATCCGCTGGGTGAGCGAGCTCGTCACGATCGCCGGCGGCGAGGACCTCTTCTCCGAGTTGAGCCATGGCAAACTGGCCAAGGAGCGCTTCGTCGATCCCGCCGAGGTCGTCCGGCGCCAGCCGGAGCTGATTCTGGCCTCCTGGTGCGGCAAGCGGGTCAAGCGCGACCAGATCCTCGGCCGGACTGGCTGGGAGGAGGTCCCGGCCATTCGGGACGGCGAGGTCCACGAGATCTCCTCGACCCTCATCCTGCAGCCGGGGCCGGCGGCCCTCTCCGACGGACTCTTCGAGGTTCAGCGCCACATCGAGCGGCTCGCCACGCGCGCGTAACGCGCTTGGCCTCCCGGCCGCCGCACGCACGCCCTCTTGCTTGGGATGAATCGCTTCAATAACTGAAGCGATTAGCGTGGAGATTCGCTCCAGCCGCCGCCGTGTTCGAACGCGGCGGCCCTATCCCTCCCGTGCTTGATGACAGCCTTCTGGCCACAGGTCAGAATTGGGTTCAGGAACGGAGGGAGACGGCCATGGCGTCAGGAAGGGCCCGAGAATGGCTGCGCCGGATCGGAGCGAAGGCCCGCGCCAAGTTGCGGAATCGCCGCACATGGCGGGTGTACGGCTTGGCGATCGCCACGGTGACCCTCTGCACCGTCTTGAACCTGGCGCTTTTCGGTCGGGTCTCCGAGTCGAGCCTCATCCTGATCTACCTGCTGGGCTTGCTGCCGGTCTCCTTGGGCGGCGATCGCGGAGCGGCGATCGTGGCGGCCCTCTTGGCGGTGCTGGCTTTCAACTACTTCTTCACCGCCCCCGTTGAGACGCTGCTGGTCTACAACCTCAATTACGTCTTTACCTTCATCGTCATGGGGATCGTCGGCATCACGATCAGCACGTTGACGGCCCGCCTGGCCGAAGAAGTGAGGGCCTTGCATCGGACGGAAGCCGATTTGCGCCGCAATGCCCAGCAGCTCCAGGTGGCCAACCAGGAGTTGAGGAAGGTCGATCATTACAAGGACGAGTTCCTGGGCGCGCTCAGTCACGAATTGCGCACTCCCCTCAGTTCGGTGATCGGTTTCGGCTCCCTGCTGGCCGAGGGGGACGCCGGCCCCTTGAACTCCGAGCAGCAATCCTATCTCGGTCAGATGCTCACGGGCGCCCACGAGCTGCATGGCACAGTCGAGGACCTCTTGGAGCTGAGTCGAATCCAGGCCGGCAAGCTCACGCTCTCATGCTCGGCGACGGCCTTTGCGCCCGTGGTCTTCGCCGCCGTGGACGATTTGAAGGTCCGCGCCGCCGAGAAGGGGGTGAACCTGGAGGTGCGGGTGGACGTCCCCGGAGAGGTGGTCCTTGATGGCGAACGGGTCATGGAGGTGATTCACAACCTCGTGGAAAACGCCCTCAAGTTCACCCCCTCGGGAGGAGGGGTCTCGGTGCAGGCCCATGCGGACGGGGAGCGGATCCTCACCGAGGTCCGCGATACGGGCATCGGGATTCCGGATGAGGCCTTGCCCAAGCTTTTCAAGCGTTTCCAGCAGGTCGACATGAGCTCCACGCGTCAGGTCGGCGGGCTTGGCATGGGGCTTGCCATCAGCAAGGCGATTGTCGAGGCGCACGGGGGGCAAATCGGGGTGATGAGCGAGCCAGGTCGAGGCAGCCGCTTTTGGTTCACGCTGCCGCGCCAACCTCAGGCGGGCGAGCGCGCGGGGCCGCCCACCGGCAATGCGTTATCTCACGAGTAGGAGGCGCGCGGCCACGGCGAGCACGATGCCGACGTAGATCACCTTGACGAACTTGCTGCCGCGCAGCATGGCCATATGCGCGCCGAGCTGGGCGCCGAGCGCGTTAGCGACGCCCATGGACAGGCCAAGCCAGAAGACCATCTGGCCAGCGAACAAAAAGAGCGTGACCGCCGCGAGGTTCGTCGCGAGGTTGATGACCCGGGCATTGCCGCTGCCGGTCACGAAGTCGAAGCCCAGGAAGCTCACGAAGCAGAACATGAGGAAGGTGCCGGTTCCGGGCCCGAAGAACCCGTCGTACATGCCGATGGTGAGGGCCGCGCCGAGTCCGATCGCCAGCGTGCGCGGCGTGAGGCCGGGATAGCGATTCTCCAGGCCCAAGGAGCGGTTCGAGATGACCAAGGCGCCGACGACCAGGATCAGGACGGCGATCAGGGAGCGGAACCCTTCCGCGTCTTGAAGCTGGCTCACGAGGAGGGCTCCCAGGGCGCTTCCGAAAAGCGCCAGCGGCGCCATGCGGGCGAGCAGCGCCTTATCGACCGCTCCCTTGCGCCAGAATGCGAGGGCGCTGGTTGTCGACCCGAAGACCGCCAGCAGCTTGTTCGTGGCCACGGCCTGCCCTGGCGACAGCCCCATCAGCAACAGGGTGGGAAGCGTGATCACGCCGCCGCCGCCCGCGATGGCGTCGACGAAGCCGGCAAGGAACGCGAGCGGCAAGCCGTAGAGCAATACTTCATAACCAGGCATCTGGGCGGAATCCATCAATTCTAGCGACCGCCATCCGGCTTCGCGTCTGAGCCTCCGAGGGGAGCGCGTCAGCGGCACGGGCTCCCGCTCCCGGGCTTCTATACCCGCGTTGCCGGATTTCCGACGGGCCATGATCGAGCACGCCTCTCGCTTGCATGGATCGTGGCAGCTTCGATAGGCGGGTATATGACATGGTGCACGAGCCGCGTCCGAAGGGGGGGCGGACGGAGCACGAAGCGGGGGGCGACTCATGGCGACGCGCAAGGCATTGGTCACGGGAGCAAGTGGAGGAATCGGGCGCGTTTTTGCCCAGCGCCTCGCCAAGGACGGGTATCGCGTCACGGCCGTGGCCCGCACCGAAGCTCGCCTGCAAGAGCTCGTGGCGGAGCTCGGAGGGGAATGCCGATACCTGGTGGCCGACCTCTCCACCCCCGAGGGAATGGCGCGGGTGGCCGAAGACATCGGCACGGAGTCTTACGATCTGCTCGTCAACAATGCCGGAGTCGGGGTCTATGGAGCCTTCGACGACATGTCCCTTGAAGAACACCGTGCGCTGATTCGACTCAACTGCGAGGCCCCAATGGCGCTCGCGTACGCCTTCCTGGGGAAAGCGAAGCGTGGCGACGCCCTCATCAACGTCGCCTCCATGCTGGGCTTCTTCGGCCTGCCCACGCTTTCGGTCTATTCGGCCACCAAAGCCTTCGTTCGCTCCTTCACCGAGACGCTTTGGTTCGAGCAGAAGGCGCGCGGGGTTTACGTGATGGCGCTCTGCCCGGGGCCCACGTCCTCGAACTTCCATGACGCCTCGCGCGGGACCGCCGGGAACCGACCCTCTGCGGCCATTAGCCAGACCCCCGAGCAGGTGGTGGACGAAGCCATGAAAGCCCTGGCCGCTCGCCGCAAGCCCACGGTGCTCACGGGGAGTTCGGCTCGAACGCTGGTCTCGGTGACGAACCGCTTCTTGAGCCTGAAGCAGGCCGTCATGATGATGGGGCGCATGACGAAGAACTACTAGTTGCTTGTCGTCGTTCAGGCTTCCGACCAAACGGCGAGTTCGTTGCCCGCGGGGTCCTGGAAGTGGAAGCGGCGTCCGCCCGGGAAGGAGAAGATCGGCACGGTGAGGGTTCCGCCCGCCGCGAGGACCTTGCGCTCCATGGCTTCGAGATCCGTGGCGTAGAGGATGACGAGAGGTTTGGTGAGCGGGCTTTCAGGCGAGGCATCGAACCCGCCGTCGAGGCCGGCGGAGGCATCGAGCGCCGTGTAGCTCGGCCCGTAGTCGATGAACGACCAGCCGAACGCGGAGGCGTAGAACTGCTTCACGGCAGGCAGGTCGCGGGCTGGAAACTCGACGTAATCAATCTTGCCGTCCTGGCGCATGGGAAAACTCCTTTGAAGGGCGGGATCGCGGATGCTTTCATTGTACCGTCCGAGGGGATGGGTATGTCGTTTGCTCGAAGGAGAGGCCATGAAGACCAAGACCGTGACCAGCCAGAAGGGGGACATCTCCCTGATCGAGGACCTCGCGCTTCCCCTGCGGACCGCCTCCGAGCTGCTCGAGGTGCTGGTGAACAGCCCGAGCGAGACCGTGGCCCTCAAGGCCTCCGACCTGGACGCCGCGTTCTTCGACCTGAAGACGGGCGTCGCCGGCGACATGCTGCAAAAGGTCTCCAACTACCGGATGCGCCTCGTCATCTTGGGAGACTTCGCGGACGTCGAGAGCCGGAGCCTTCAGGATTTCATCCGGGAAAGCAACCGGCAGGGCCAGGTGGTCTTCACCGGGACCCTGGACGAGGCCATCACCAAGCTGAAGTGAACCCCCGCCTCTCAGGAGGCGTGAGCGACGCTCTCACTCGCTCGCGGACGCGGGTCGAGGGGCCTCGCGCGGGGCCGCGTCGGGGACTCCCATGGCGCTGCCCGCCGAGGCCACGACGATGCTGGCGATCGCCCCCCACTGGATCGGCGTGAGCGTCTCGCCGATCACCGCCATGGCGGCGAGGGCTCCGACCACGGGCTCCAGGCTTAGCAAGATGCCGAACGTTTGCTTGGGGAGGCGCTTCAGCGCGACCATCTCCAGCGAGTAGGGAATCGCGCTCGACAGGATGGCGACGATCATGCCGGCCGCCAGGAGGCCCGGATTGGCCCAGACGGCATGGGCTTCGCCGGCTCCGAACGGGAGCACGACCAGGGCCGCCATGGCGAGGCCGAGCGACGTTGCTTGCCCGCTGGGCACGTTGCCGGTTCGCTGCCCCGTGATGATGTAGAGGGCCCACATGACCGCCGCCGCGAGGGCGAAGCCGACGCCCCAAGGGTCGAGGCTGGCGACATTCGGGGTGAGCGGCAGTAAGAGGCCCAGCCCGACCAAAGCGAAGCCGATCCAGACGAAGTCCCAGGCCCGCCGCGACGCGGCGATGGCCAGCGCCAGCGGGCCGCTGAACTCGATGGCGATGGCGAGGCCGAGGGGGATGCGGGCGATCGCCAGGTAGAAGAGCAGGTTCATGCTTCCGAGCACCGCCCCGTAGAGGGCGATGCGGCCGGCGTCGCGTGCCGTTAGGGGCCAGCGCCAGGGCCGCCAGAAGATCCACAGGACGGCGGCGGCCAAGGCCAGCCGGACGACCGTCGTCCCGGAGGGGCCCAAGGCGGGGAACAGGGATTTGGCGTACGACGAGCCGATGCAGAGGGAGACGATGCTGCCGAAGACCGCGGCGACGGGCAGCCACCTCGTGGTGGCAAGGGCTGAGAGTCTCATGAGGGCCATTTGCTAGACCGGAGTGCTGGCCGGCTGGGGCTCCGAGCCCATGACGGTCTGCGCGAGGATCTCGTAGGAGCGCAGGCGGGCCTCATGGTCGAAGATCTGCGCGGCCACGATCAGCTCGTCGGCTTCCGTCTTGGCGACGAGGGCCTCCAGGCCGGCGCGGACGTTCTCCGCCGTGCCGAGCACCGAGACGGAGAGCGGGCCGTGGGCGAGGGCCTGCGCTCGGATGTCCGCAGGGGGAACGGGGCCGTCCAAGGGCGGAGGCAGCAAGCCGGGCCTGCCAGTCCGCAGCTGCGCGAACATCTGCTGGACCGAGGTGGAGAGGCGCCAGGCCTCTTCGTCCGTTTCGGCCGCGAAGACGTTCACGGCGACCATCGCGTGAGGCTTGCTCAGCACGTCGGAGGGCTGGAACTCGGCACGGTACACCTGAAGGGCGGCCATGAGGTAATCCGGGGCGAAATGCGAGGCGAAGGCGAACGGCAATCCGAGATGGGCGGCCAGGCGGGCGCTGAACAGGCTGGAACCCAGCAGCCAGAGCGGAACCTGGGTGCCGGCTCCGGGGACGGCCTGGATGAGCTGGCCGGGGAGCGCGGGCTTGAAGTAGCTCTGGAGCTCCAGGACGTCCTGGGGGAAGTCGTCGGAGCTGCCGCTGAGCGTGCGGCGCAGGGCGCGCGCCGTGAGCTGATCGGTTCCGGGCGCGCGGCCCAGGCCGAGGTCGATGCGGTTCGGGTAAAGGGTCGCGAGCGTGCCGAACTGCTCGGCGATGACCAGAGGAGCGTGGTTGGGGAGCATGATGCCGCCGGCACCGACGCGGAGGGTCGAGGTGCCTCCGGCCAGGTAGCCAATCACGACCGAGGTGGCCGCGCTCGCGACTCCCGGAAAGTTATGGTGCTCGGCCACCCAGAAGCGGTGGTAGCCCCAGCGTTCGGCGTGGCGGGCCAGGTCGAGGGAGTTGCGCAGCGACTGCGCGACGGTGCTGCCATGGGCCACCGGGGCCAGATCGAGGATGGAAACGGGGATCATCGCTTTACCTGCTTTCGAGCGACGCGCGGCGGGTCACGTCGAGCCGCGTGGTCGAGCCCCCGGCGGAATGAGCGCATGGGGCTCCGGATTGCTCTCGGGGGGAGCGTGGTCTAGGATGGAGACCGATCGGTCTCGCCATCCGATCCAAGATAGGGATCACCCGCCGAGCTTGTCAAGGCGACCCTTTGCGCCCCTTCGAAGGGGCGGGCACGCGGAGCCGCCGGCGCGATCCCCGGAAAGTCCCCCCACCTTCGAGAAAGGATCCTCATGACCACGCAACATGCTTCGCTTTACGAGATCCCGCTTCACCGCATCGACGGCTCGCCGGCCACACTGGGCGACTTCCGGGGCAAGGTCCTGCTGCTCGTCAACGTCGCCTCGCAGTGCGGCCTGACCCCCCAGTACGACGCGCTCGAGAAACTCTACGAGACCTACCGTGACCGCGGCCTCGCGGTCCTGGGCTTCCCCGCCAACGAGTTCGGCGCCCAGGAGCCGGGGAGCAACGCGGAGATCCAGGAGTTCTGCCGGACGAACTTCGGCGTCCAGTTCCCGATGTTCGAGAAGATCGTGGTCAAGGGCGAGGGCATCCATCCCCTCTACCGTGAGCTGACTCAGGCCGTTTCCAAGGCGAACGACCTCGGGGACGACACGTTCGCCAAGAAGCTCGCCGGCTATGGCATCACGCATGAGCAGCCCAGCGACGTGATGTGGAACTTCGAGAAGTTCCTGGTCGATCGCCAGGGCAAGGTCGTGGGCCGTTTCGCGCCCAGCGTGACGCCGGATAACCCGGAATTGGTTCGGGCGATCGAGTCGGCGCTCGCCTAGTCTTTCCTCCGTTCTCGGCGGCGCGCGACGCCATCGAGAACCCGCGAATTCGCAGGCTTGATCCGCTGGGAAGGGACCGTCGTGGGCTTGCCCCGCGGCGGTCTCGCCCGCTTTTCCCCGAGGAGGTTCGATGATCGCGCCCCATCTCCTGGAAACGTTCGACCGGCAAGTTCAGACCTTGATCGCGAAGGGATACCCGGCGATCGCCGGCATGACCCCCGAGGTCTTCGCCGAGCGCCTCGAACCCCTCAAGTTTTCACTCAAACGGCACGTGCCCGAGCACCCGGCCGGAGACAGTCGCGTCCCGTTCGTGCTCGTCATCCCGCAGGCGTGGGTGCCCCTGGAAGACGCGATGCCGCTCACGGCCCTGACGGAGCGCAACGGCTTCATCGACTTCAAGCCGGGAGGGCTCGAGACCTTCAAGCCCCTCCCCGAACTGGGCGTCCCGGAGGAAGGGCCTTACCTGGCCTTCGGCCTGGAGACCGGCTCGGAGTACCGCAACGTCACGCCGGACGATGCCCTGAGCGCCATCCGGGCGCGGGAGCGCACGCCGCTGACCCTGGAGGAAGGCATCGCGCTCCTCACGCAGTTCCCCGAGACCTTGAAGAAGAACCATTGCTACTCGCTGGCCGGCTCGCGTTCCCAAGACCGCCGCGTTCCGGCCTTGTGGATCAGCCAACTCCGCCCAAAACTCGGCTGGTGCTGGGCGGGGAACCCCCATACGTGGCTGGGAACGGCCTTTTGCTCCGGAAGGGTGGGGGAGGCCTAGAGCTTCCTCGGGCCGCTGGACCGGAGGCTCCAGGGCCCGTACGATGACGAGGTAAGGATGGAAGGGCCCCTGGGGGGCCTTAGGGAAGGGGGGCAGGATGCGCGCATGGGTTCTCACGCGGTACGGCGGTCCGGAGGCGGCCGAGTTCCGTGACGTGCCGGTTCCCAAGCCCGGCCCCCGCGATGTCCAGATCCGGGTGCAGGCCGCAGGCCTCAACCCGGTCGACTACAAGCTGCGGGAAGGCCAGCTGAAAGTCATCCACCGCCCTGAGCTTCCCCTCGTCATGGGCTGCGACCTCGCGGGCGCCGTCGAGGCGATCGGTTCCGACGTGACGCGTTTCCGGGTGGGCGATCGGGTCTTCGCGCGGGTCGCCAAGTCTGCCTACGGCGCCTTTGCCGAGGTGGCCTGCGTCAACGAGGCCCTCGTCGCCCGGATGCCCGAGACCTTGGACTTCCCCGAGGCGGCCGGCGTCCCGCTGGCGGCCCTTACGGCCATGCAGTGCCTGCGCGACGAGCTTCATGCCGGAAAGGGGATGCGCCTCTTGATCACGGGCGGAGCGGGAGGGGTGGGGACATTCGCCATCCAGCTCGCCAAATGGCTTGGCGCCGAGGTCGTGACGACCGCTTCGCCGCGGGGGGAGGAGCTCGTTCGCCGTCTGGGAGCCGATGAGGTCGTCGACTATACCCGCCGGGACGCCCTGGAATCGCTCAAGGACATGGACGGCGCGCTCGATCTGGTGGGGGGTGACTCGCTCGACCTTTGCTTCGGCGCGGTCAAGCGCGGGGGAACGGTCGTCTCCATCGCGGGCATGCCCGAGCCCGAGACCGCAAGAAAAGACCTCCAGGCCGGACGGGGCCTGGAGGCGTTGTTCTGGCTGGCGAGCCTCAAGTTCCGGAGGCAGGCGCGCGCCCACGGGCTTCGCTACCGCTACAAGTTCATGCATCCGAGCGGCGAGGAACTGGCGGAGCTGGCCGCCCTCATCGACCAAGGCGAGCTGGATGTGGTGATCGATAAGGTCTTCCCGTTCGGGGAGATCGACCAGGCCTTCCGCTACCTGGAACAGGGCCGCGCCAAGGGCAAGGTGGTCGTCGACCTGCGCGAGGCCTAGGCCTCGGCCAGGAACTCGGCGAGGCGAGCCAAAATGGCCCGGCGCGTCGGATCGGCGAGGGCGGCGCTCAAGGGATCGGCTGACATGGGGTTAACCTCTTGGTTAATTAACCTGGGAGTAAAATAAGACCCCCGTGCTCGCTTGTCAATCAAGAGAAGGAAATTTCTTGATCGGTTTGCGAAGTGGCGCGAAGGGTTTAAGGACTTTGTGGCGATAATCCCTTACCGGAGCAACCGTATCCCGACTCGTATCGAGCGGCGTTCGCAAGGGAGTGATCATGAAGGTACCGGATCTCGGCTCGAGTTCCCAGGTCGGAGCGCTTTACGGGGCGATGCAGGACGCCTTGGGCAACAAGGACGGGATCTTCGGCAACGAGGATCGGCCGAAGGGCTCGCTCGATCAGAGTTCGTTCTTCGACCGGCAGCCGGCCTTGAGCCGCATCAAGTCCGCGGCCTCGACCGGCCTCTCGAAGCAGGACGAGGTGGAGCGTCTCGGGCGCTTCGTGGCCGCTCAAGAGGAACGCTGGGGGAAGCCGACGACGACGCTTGAGGCGGGGCAGATGGCGGATTTCGACCGCTTTCGCACCGAGAAGGCGATCGCCCTCACCCGCTTCGGCCGCCAGCCCGAGGATGTCGTGGACGCCTTCGTCTCGGCAAAGGGCTCCGTCGATGGGCAGGCGATCGCCCCGCGCGAGGTCTTCACCCAGCGCTGGAAGCCGATCGGCGAGCCGTCCGGCACGGTCGTGGTCCTCTCGCCGGGCTTCCTGCAGACCGGCCGCAACTTCTACGAGCAGGTCGACCTCTTGAATCGGCAAGGCCATGAGGTCCTGGTCATGGACCATCAATGGGCGGGCTACAGCTCGGGTCCCAAGGGCGGGATCGACCGCGGCTTCGGCGTGGCGCGCGACGTGGCGGCGGTGACCGCACAGGCGCAGCAGCTGGCTGCGGAGAACTACCCGAACGCACGCGTGGTCCTCATGGGCACCAGCATGGGGGCGGGGGCCGGCGTCCTCAGCGCCATCACGATGAACGACGCCGGGAAGGTCCAGCTGGAGGGCCCTGCGATGCCCAAGGGACTCTCGGCGGTCCTTCAAGCACCCTACTTCGACAAGACTCCGACCGTGGTCAATCAGGGCCTGTCGCTCCTGGGCCGCGTGCCCCTGCTCAAGCAGCTGGCGTTGCCCTCCATCGGCCTTCCCATCCTGGCCAAGGACGACGACATCAACCAGAAGCTGGCTCAGCACGCCATCGCTGAGGGCGTGGTGGCGAAGCCGGAGGCTTTCAATGCCTCCGATGCGGATCTCAAGCGGGTGCGCGAGCTCTTGACCTCCGGGCAGCAGCCTCAGGGGCGTTTCTACTTCATTCATGGCGACGAGGACCCGCTGGCTAGCGTCGAGGCTTCTCGCGACATGGCCGGGATCCTGGGAGAGCACGCGAAGTTCCTTGAGCCGAAGAGCGGCAACCACGTCATGGAGGCGGGCAAGGAAAAGGCCCTCATCCTCGAGGGCCTCGACTGGGTGATGCCGAAGTAGCTTTGGCGCTTTGCCTTAAGCCTCGAGGTCTTCCGGCCTGAGGCGCAGAAGGCGCATCCCGTTGAGGATGACCAGCACGGTCGCCCCCATGTCGGAGAGGACGGCCATCCAGAGGGTGAGCCAGCCCGGAAAGACCAGGAGGGTGGCGATCGCCTTCACCCCCAGCGCGAAGACGATGTTTTGCCGGATGATCCGCATCGTCTGACGGCTCAGGTGCAGGGTGAAGGGGAGCTGCCTCAGGTCGTCGGCCATGAGGGCGACGTCGGCGGTCTCGATGGCGACGTCGGTGCCGGCCGCGCCCATAGCCACGCCGAGGTGCGCACTGGCGAGGGCAGGCGCGTCGTTGATGCCGTCTCCGACCATGACCACGCGGCCGTGGCGCGCTTCGAGATCCCGGACCGCCGTGACCTTGTCCGCGGGGAGCAGGTCGGCCTGGACGGCATCGACTCCCGTGACGTCCGCGATGGCGCGGGCGGTCCGCGCATTATCCCCCGTGATCATGACGACCGAACCGATTCCCAGGCGCTTGAGCTGGGAGACGACATGGCGCGCCTCGGGCCGGACAGGATCCGCGATGCCGATGAGCCCGTAGATTTCATGCGCGTCGCCCAGGAGGACGACGGTCTGGCCTTCGGCTTGCATGGCGGTGAGTTTCTCGTCGAGGATTGCGAGCGCGTGGCCTTGCTGCTCGAAGAAGCGGGGGCTGCCGACGAGGAGCGTCTTTCCATCGATCGTGGCCTTGGCGCCATGGCCGACGATGGCTTCGAAGTCCTGACCGATTGTGGGCGCGGCGCCCGGCTTGTCGGCATGGCGCAGGATGGCGGCGGCGAGGGGATGCTCGGAGCGGGCCTCAACGGCTGCGGCGAGCCGGATGACCGTCTCGGGGGAGCGATCGCCGAGGGGCAGGATCGTGCGAACCTCGGGCCGACCCGCGGTGAGCGTCCCGGTCTTGTCGAAGGCGACCGCCTGGACCGATGCGGCGGCTTCCAGGTGCGTGCCGCCCTTGATGAGTACGCCGCGGCGGGCGGCATTCCCGATACCCGCAACCAGGGCCACCGGAGTGGAGACCACCAGGGCGCAGGGGCAGGCCAAGACGATCAGGGCTAGGGCCCGGTAAAGCCAGTCGCTCCAGGAGCCGCCCATGAGCGGGGGAAGAACGGCGAGGAGGGTCGCGACCCCGAGGACGGCGGGGGTGTACCACCGGGCGAAGCGATCGACGAAGGTCTGGACGCTCGCCTTGCGGGACTGCGCCGCCTCGACCATGTGGATGATCTTGGCGAGGGTGGTATCCTCGATGCGCTTGGTGACCGTCACTTCGAGGGCGCCGGAGCCGTTGAGGGAGCCCGCGAAGACCTCCGAGCCAGGCTCCTTGGGGACCGGCATCGATTCGCCGGTGATGGGGGCCTGGTCGAGCAGCGAGCTCCCGGCGAGGACCGTGCCGTCCATGGCGACCTTCTCGCCGGGCTTGACGATCAGCACGTCGCCGACGGCGACCTGCGCGACCGGAAGCGTGAGTTCCTGGCCGCTTCGGCGGACGGTGGCGACCTGGGGCGCGAGGTCCAAGAGGCCCTGGATGGCGTTACGGGTGCGCTCCATGGTGGCGGCCTCGAGCCAGTTGCTGACGGCGTAGAGGAAGGCGATCAGGCCGGCTTCGGCCCATTCCCCGATGAGCACGGCGCCGGTGATGCCGAGGGTCATGAGGGCGTTCATGTCGAAGGTCCCGCGGCGCAGGGAGTGGAGCCCGAGCCGCAGGGTCTTGAAGCCGCCAACGAGAGCGGCGAGGCCGTAGAGGGCGAGCACCGAGACATGCTCGCCGAGGCGCAGAGAGAGGAGCCAGCCGGCAAGGAGGGCGACGCCCGAGACGAGGGTCGCGATCTTCTGCCCGTGGGCGCCCCAGAACGAAGTCGGGGTCCGGGGGGGAGCGCCCGCGAGCTCGGCCTGGTAACCGACGTCGGAGACCGCCTGGCGAATGGCCTCGATGGGTGCCGCATGCGTGACGATCATGCTGAACGTGACGGGGTGGACCCGGACCGCCTCGACGCCCTGGAGGCTCGCGACCTTTTCTTCGACGTGCGCGGCGTCATGCGGGCAGTCCAGGCCGATGAGCTGGAACTGGCTGGTCTTGGGCAGCGTCTCCATACGTCCTCCCGGCTTCAGGCTTCCTGGACGTGGTCCAGGCACTCGGCGAGCAGCCGGGTGATATGCTCGTCGGCGAGGGCGTAGTAGGCCATCTTGCCTTCACGGCGGTAGCTGACGAGCCGCATGCTGCGCAGGAGGCGCAGGTGGTTCGAGACGGCGGTGCTGCCGACTCCGAGCATCGCCGCGAGATCGCAGACGCAGAGCTCGCCCTTCGAGAGCGCATGGACCAGCTTCAGGCGAGTGGGATCGCCCAGCAGCTTGAAGGTCTCGGCCATCGAGTGGATGGCCTCCTGAGGGGGGATCTGGGAGGCGATCGCCGCGACCGTCTCCCCGTGGACATAGGCCGTTTCGCAGGCGCCGTCGGCGGTGCCGTCGGCGGATCGGAGCTCGGGCATGGAGACCTCCTTTTAACGATTCATGATGTGATGAATCGTATCACGGAGGCCAAGCGCCGATCAAGCCTCGGGGCTCAGCGCGTGACCGCCGTCCGTCCCAGTCGCTCGGCGGCCCATGTCACCTGACGTCCGAGCTCGTGAAGCCTTTCGCCGAGGGCCGGATCCTGGGCTTGTCCGTCCGCGTCGAACGCTTGCCAAGAGCGGCTGATGGGGAGCGTCATCGGCACGGTCCATCCCCGAAGCGCCCGTACCACGTACTCCATGGTGTTGACGGCCTGAAGGGCTTGCGACCCCCCGGCCGTGGCGATCAGCCCGACAGGCTTGTCCGTCAGGTAGGCGGGCTTGCGCTCCGACAGCAGTTCCAGCCAGTCCAGCGCATTCTTGAACGCGCCGCTGATCGAGCCGTGATACAGCGGACTGGCCCAGATCATGCCATCGGCCGCAGCCACGGCCTCGACCCAGCGCCGGACCGCGGCCGGAGGATCGTGCTCCTCGCGGGGGAACATGGGCAGATCCAGGTTGCGCAGTTCGAAGAGCTCGACCTCCGCTCCGGCCTGGCGAGCGCCTTCCAGCGCCAGCTTCATTGCCGAGAGGGTGCTCGAACTTTCGGATAGCGACCCTGAGAGGCCGACGATCGACATGCGTTTCATGGGGAACTCCTTTCGCTTCGGCGGGGAACAGCGCCAGGGGCCCCTTGACCTCCCCCGGGCGTGCCGCTAGCATAAAACCTCAACTTTACTTGAGGTCAAGGGGGCAATCATGTCGGAAGAAATCTCCGTCGGTCAGCTGGCGGCCCGTAGCGGGGTGGCCGTCTCCGCGCTTCACTTCTACGAAAGCAAGGGCCTGATCGGCAGCCGCCGAACCGAGGGGAACCAGCGCCGCTACACCCGGGATACCCTGCGCCGGGTTGCCCTGATTCGGGTCGCGCAACGCGTCGGCATTCCCTTGGACACGATTCGCGAGGCCTTTTCGCAGCTTCCCGACGCGCGTACTCCCAACCGAGAGGATTGGGAGCGCTTGGCCACCCGTTGGCGAACGGACCTCGATGCGCGCATCGCCTTGCTGATGCGCTTGCGCGACAATCTCAGCGATTGCATCGGCTGCGGCTGCCTCTCCATGAAGAGTTGCCCTCTCAGCAACCCCGGTGACGTCGCCGGGAAGCAGGGAACCGGTCCCGTGAGGTTGCTCGGATCCTGCCTGCCACCGGCTCCCCCGGCGTAGCCCTAGCCCCCCGGCCATCCAGGAGGGGGCACGTTTCGCTTGACGGGCTAATCATATTAGCTTTAAGCTAATCGTGTTAGCTTTTTTCGGCTCGCGATGCGGAGGTCCCCATGCGCCGGAACGGAACCCCCTTCTCACGCGTCTCGCGTCGGCTCGGTCCCTGCGCCAGCGCCGTGCTGATCGCCTTCTCGGGGATGAGCCCAGCGCGCGCGCAGTCCCCCGATGCCGACGCACCTCCTCTCGCCCTCTCGGAGTTCGCGATCGAGGGACCGCTCCAGGGCCTCCAGGTCGCCAACCTGGGACTGCGCTTCGGCCTTGAGCTGGGCACCCTCGGAGCCCTGGGCTACTGGGGCTTTCAGGTCGGCCGCGGGCCCCTCGAAACATGGAGCCTCGGCCTCGGTGCCCCCACGCTCGCGGCAGTCACTTGGGCCACCTTCGGCTCCCCCAAGGCCGCCATGCCCGTTTCCGGCCCGGAGCGCTTCCTCCTGGAAGTCGCGATCTTCGGCGGGGCTACCGCCGCCTTGGCCCATGCGGGACATCCCGGGCTCGCCAAGGTCTTCGCCCTCGCCGCGCTCGTCAACCTCGCCTTGCTCACCCTCTGGCAGCAATAGCCCCAAGCCTCAAAAGGAGGTCGCCATGACCCAGTTCCTCACGCTCCCCGAAGGCCGGATCGCCTACGACGTCCAGGGCACCGGCCCCGTCGTCCTCTGCGTCCCCAGCCTGGGCGATCGCCGCCAGGAGTACCGCTTCCTCGTCCCCATCCTCGTCCAAGCCGGCTATCAGGTGGTCACCATGGACCTGCGCGGCCACGGCGAGACCAGCGTCCGCTGGCCCGACTACTCCGTGGTCGGCGTCGGCTCGGATATCGTCGCCCTCGCCCGCCACCTGAACGCGGGACCGGTCACCGTGATCGGCACCTCGCTGGCCGCCGGTGCCGCCGTCTGGGCCGCCGCCGAGGATCCCGCGATCATCCAGGGCCTGGTTCTCATCGGAGCCTTCGTCCGGGACTTCGGCCCCGCCTGGAAAGCCCGCCTCCTGAGCCTGCCCTTCCAGTATCCCTGGGGACCGTCTCTCTGGGCCTCCTTCTACGCCTCGCTGTACCCGACCTCCAAGCCCGTGGACTTTGCATCCTACCAGGCCTCCCTGCGGGCGAATCTCAAGGAGCCCGGCCGCCTCAAGGCCTTCCGCGCCATGGTCGCCACCTCGAAGGCTGCCTCGGAAGCTCGCCTCTCGCAAGTATCGACCCCCGTGCTCGTCGTGATGGGCACGAAGGACCCCGACTTCCCCGATCCCGAGGGCGAAGGCCGCCGGATCGCCTCCGAGCTCGACGGCATGCTTCACGTCATCCCGGGAGCCGGCCACTACCCCCATGCCGAGATGCCCGAGGAGACGGCGGCCCCCATCGCGGCCTTCCTCGACGGGCTCTGGAAGCAGGTTCGGCGTGGTGCGTAAGGCGGGACTCAACGAGGAGGTCCTGGTCCGGGCCGCCGTGGACCTGATCGACGAAGAAGGGATCAGCGCGCTCACCCTCGTGCGCCTTGCCGAACGGCTGGGCGTACGCTCTCCATCCCTCTACAAGCACATCGCGGGGCTCGACGGCTTGCATCAGGGCATCGCCCTCTGGGGCGCTCGGGAGCTGGGAAGGCGCATGAGCCGCGCCGCAGTCGGTAAGTCGGGTGACGAGGCCATTCGGGCGATCGCCCAGGCGTATCGGGCTTTTGCAAAGGACCATCCGGGGGTCTACCCGATGCTGGTGCAGGCGCCGGATCAGAGCGCGCCCGCCTTGGAGGAGGCCAGCGCCGAGATCCTGGCGACCATCCAGGCGGTGCTGAGCCCCTTCGGGCTCGGGGAGCGCGACGCCGTGCATGCCATCCGGGGCCTTCGCAGCTTCATTCATGGCTTCGTCTCCATGGAAACCGGAAGGGGCTTCGGCATGCCGATTGACATCGACGAAAGCTTCGCCTACCTGGTCACGATGTTCATCCGCGGCCTGCGCCAGCCTTCTGTGGAAATCGCGCCGTGAGCCCCTCGGTGCCCCCAGCCCTCCGGATTCGAGCCTATCGCCCCGAGGACGCGCCCGCGCTGCTGGCCGTCTTTCGGGATTCCGTACGGCGAAGCGCCCACCAAGACTACTCTCCCGAGCAGCTTGCCGCCTGGGCTCCCGATCAAATGGATGAAGGGGCCTGGGCGGAGCGGCGAGCCTCCCGTCCCACCTGGGTGGCGGACGTGGGGGGAAGGCCGGTCGGCTTCAGCGACCTGGAAGCGGACGGCCACCTCGACATGCTCTACGTGGCGGCCGATTATCAGGGCCGGGGAGTGGCCTCGGCGCTACTCGACGCCGTGCTTTCCGCCGCCAAGGAGCAGGGCCTGACGCGCGTCTTCACCGAGGCGAGCCTCACGGCCAAGCCCTTCTTTGAACGGCGAGGCTTCCGGCTCTTGCAGGAGCAAACGGTCCAACGGCTCGGCCAGATGCTCGTCAATTGCCGGATGGAGCGGAAATTGGAGGCGGGGGACGTCACGCCCCCCGCCTGAAGGCGTGAAGCTAGCCGAAGTAGGCGTCGGACGCCTGCTTGATCTCTTCGGGGCTCACCTCGCGGACCTGCTGGTTGATCGACCATTCATGGCCGAACGGGTCGTTGAACTTGCCGTAGCGCGCTCCCCAGAAGGTGTCCTCCATCGGCATGGTGACGATTGCTCCGGCCTCGACGGCCCGCGCGAAGACGGCGTCGGCATCCGCGACGGTCAGGTTCAGGGTCACCGGGCTGCCGCCGAGCGCCTTGGGGTTGCGGTTCTGCTCGGGGGTGAAGTCGTCGCAGAGGTAGAACGTCGCCTCTCCAATCCGAAGCTCGGCATGCACCACCTGTTGACCGTCGGGGGAGAGGTTGGCAGGGTAGGCCTCGACGGCTCCCAGGGCCTTCTTGTAGAAGGCGATCGCCTCGGGGCCGTTCGTCACGATCAGGTGGGGCACCATGGTGATGGAGGGCATGGAGAATCCTTTCTCGGGGAAACGAGGGCTGGGCTTTCATTCTACCCCTCTCCTGGGCATCATGAGGGCGAATTGCGGGTAGTAGAATGAGAGGGGCCCGTGGCATCGCTGGGGCGCCATTCATTTTCGCCTTCAGGAGTCACCATGGAAGTCAGGGAAGACCTCCCTCGCCCCGCCGCCGAACGACATGTGCTGCTCACCGGGGGAACGGGCTTCGTCGGGAAGGTCGTGCTCTCAGAGCTGCTGCGCCGCCGCGAGGAGCTCGGCATCACGATCCTCTACCCGCTGATTCGCCCCCGCAAGGGCCTGAGCCCCGAGGAGCGCTTCGCCGAGATGGCGAGCTCGCCCTGCTTCGAGAACCTGCCGCCGGGCTGGCAGTCCCACTGCCGGGTGGTCTCCGGGGATATCTGCGAGCCCGGCCTGGGCCTCGCGGAAGCCGATCGCGAACATCTGCAAGGCCGGCTGACCGAGATCCTCCACTGCGCGGCCTCCGTGCAGTTCAACCTGCCCTTGGTCGAAGCCACCCGGATCAACGTCGAGGGGACGCTCTCCGTCCTGGAATTCGCCCGGGATTGCCGGATGCTCCGGGCGATGGTCTACGTCTCGACGGCCTACGTCACCCCGCACCCCGGGGACGCGGTCTCCATCCCCGAGGCCCTGCAGCCCCTGCCCATGGACGTGGACGCCCTGCATGCGGCCATCCGGGCTGGAGAGGCCGATGAAAAGGCGCTCTTGGCCCAAACCGGCCATTCCAATACCTACACCTTCACCAAGTGCCTCGCCGAGAACCTCGTCGCCAAACACCAAGGCGGCATCCCGTTGGTCTTCCTGAGGCCCAGCATCATCGCGGCTTGCCAGGAGCGTCCGCTCGCCGGCTGGATCGACAGCAAGGCGGCTTACGCGGCCTTCGTCTCCCTTTACGGCGCGGGCTACCTCCACGCCTTCCAGGCGAAGTTGGATTCGCGCCTGGACATCATCCCCTGCGACGCGGTGGTCGACCGGTTGCTCGCGGTGGGATTCGACCCGGCATGGCCGCGGAGCGACCGGCCGGCGATCGTCCAGGCCGTCGCGGGCTACGCCAACAGCAGCACGATCGTCCAGGCCCGGTCCTCCTGGGACCCGTTCTTCCAGCCGTGGCCCGGTGAACCTCGTCCCTACCTGGCCTACATGGGCCCCGATCGCGCAAAGCTACGGCGGGCTTTGTTCTGGCATCATGAGCTGCCGCTCACCCTTCAGCAGATGGCGGTCTGGCTCTTGGGCCGCAAGCGCCAGGCCGAACGCATCGGCCGCCTGAAGAAGACCCTGCGCTCGATTGACGAGGTCTTCCCCTACTTCACCCGGAACACCTTCCGCTTCGAATCCGCGTTGCCGCTCGGAGGCGGCTTCGACGTGACGGCTTACCTCGCCACGGTCTGCCAGGGGGTCCTCCGCCACCTGCTCAAGCGCGACGTGCGTGTCGTTCCCCAGGCGAGCCCCGCTGCCTCTCCCGTGGCCCGACCCGTCGCGGGGGCTAGTGAATCAAGCGCTGGGTGACGACGAGGCCCGCGTCGGTGAAGGTCACCTTCTGCCCGAAGCTCAGCGTCATGACGTAGTCCTTCCGTTCCAGCTCCGCGACGATCCGCTTCGTGACCGCGAAGTCCAGCGGGATCTGGCGGGCGAGCTCCGAGACGTTCTGCTGGTGCATGCGCGTGTCTCGGCACATCCGAAACAGCGTCTTGAGCACGTTCTGGGCGTCTTCTTCCATGCCGAGCTTGGGCTCCATCTCTCTCTCCTTTGAAAGCATCCTAGGGGTGATCCTCGCTAAGCTCGTCCTTGTGGTTCACGTTGCAGGTCTTGAGGACATGGGCCGTGAGGGCGATCGCCTGGGTCACCACCGGCGTCGTCAGCAAGAGGACCAGGGCCGTCAGGACTCCCTTTTCGCCCTCTCCCCATGGCAGGAGGGCCGCCGAGGAAAGGTGCACCAGCAAGGCGCCCATGGTCGTGACCTTGGCGAGGGCGTTCAGGCGCGTGTAGATGTCCGGGAAGCGGTAGATCCCCAGCACGCCGGCCGCGCAGATGGCGATTCCCGCGTAGAGCCCCAAAAGTCCCAGCCAGGCGAGCGCTCCCATCACTCCTCCATCACATGGCCGCTGGCGATGAACTTCGCCAGGATGATCGTGCTCGTGAACGACAGCAAGGCCGCCGCCAGGGCGGCGTCCAGGTAGAACTCCGAGCCCCCCAGCACGGCGGCCACGGCCAGGATGAAGGTCAGCATCGCGATCGTCAGGTCGCCCGCGAGCAAGCGATCGGGAAGCGACGGCCCGGTGACGACCCGCCAGGTCGACGCCAGAGCCAGCCCCACCAGGGTCACCAGGGCGATGAGCAGCATGATCACCATTGGGTGGCCTCCTTCAGGTAACGGCAGTAGAGGTCTTGCACGGCTTCCCGGGCCGCCTCGGGATCCGGGGCGTCGAGGAAGTGGACGTAGAGGGTGCTATTGGCTTCGTCGATGGCCACGATCTGCTGGCCGGGCGTAAGCGCGATGCCGTAGGCCAAGAGGATCAAGGCCGCGCGCGGTGCGTCCGGTACCGGGACGGCCAGGATCGCCGGAGCGATCTCGATTCGCGGGGAGAGCACCTTGCGGAAGACCCGAAAGGTCGAGCGAACCATGTCCATGCTGACGTAGCCCAGGAGGTAGCCTCCGACGCCTTTGAGCCATGAGAGGGCATGATGCGGCGGCAGAACCAACTCCAGCTCGGAGAGCCGCGTGAGGATGCCCCAGGCGCTCAGCACGACGATCGCTCCGTAGACGCACTCGCGCACGCCGACCTGCCCCACCAGCGCGAACCAGACTCCCGCTCCGAGGACGGCGAAGAGCCAAAAGCCTGTGTTCATGGCGAAAGCTCCGCGGCGGCGCTCAGGCAGATTGCCCAGAGCGCGTCGCCCGCGACGAACCCTGCGAGGACCAGGCCCGTTCCCACGGCGATCGCCCCGAGGATCAGGGCTGGGGGACGCTCGGGCAGAAGGCTTCCGCCTTCCCAGAAGAGGCGCTGGTAGGCCTTGAGGCTATAGCCCGCGGTCATCAGGCTGCCGATGGCGGCGATCGCCATCCATCCCCATTCTCGCGCCGCCGCCCCTTCGCTCAAGAGGCCGATCTTGGCCAGGAATCCCAAGGTCGGCGGCAATCCGATCAAGGAGAGTCCGCCGGCGAGGTAAGCCGCTGCCAGGAGCGGCATGCCCTTTCCCTTGCCGGCAAGCGCCGCGAACTCCGTGTGGCCGACGCGATCGGAAAGGGCTCCGGTCGCCATGAACAGCAGCGCCTTGGAGAGCGCGTGGCTGACGAGGTAGAGAATCGCCGCCCCCATGGCCCCGACCGTTCCCCAGCCGATCGCCAGGAGCACGAAACCGAGCTGACTGATCGACGAGAAGCCGAGCATGCGTTTGGCGTCACGTTGCTTCCAGGCGGTCAGCGCTCCGAAGAAGATGGAGACCGTGCCGAGCACCAGGAAGATCTCGAGGAGCGCCCCGTCCATGAGGAGCGGCCAGAACCGCAGCATGCCGTAGAGTCCCACGTTGATGAGCAGGCCGGCCAAGAGCATGCTGCCGGGGGTCGTGGCTGCCGCGTGGGCGTCGGGCTGCCAGAAGTGAAACGGGAAGATCGCCCCCTTGAGCAGGAAGGCGACCAAAAGGAAGGGAGCCGACCAGACGGCAGGCTCGCTGAGCCGACGGGCCACCTCGCTCATCTCCAGGGCCCCGGTCTCCCCGTAGAGGCTCACGACCCCGATGAGCAGGCAAATCGAGCCCAGCACGCTCTGCGCCGAGTACTTCCAGGCGGCCTCCAGGGGGGCATGCTTGCCCAGGGAGACCAGCAGGTAGGAGGAGACCGCCACCAACTCGAAGAAGACGTAGAAGTTGAAGAAATCCGAGGTGATGAAAAGCCCGTTGAGCGCCAGGAGCAACAAGGGAAAGCTGAGCGGGTAGACCGGGTTGCGGGTGGGGGCCGCCCCGCCCAAGGTTTGGCCGAGGTGGTAGAGGGAGGCCATGCTGAAGATCGTGCCGGTCAGGACGAGCATGATCCGGCTGAGCATGTCGGCCCGCAGGCGGATGCCGAGGGGCACGGGCCAGCCGCCGACCGCGAGCGTGACGGTCTCGCCCGCGGCGAAGAGGGCGACGCCGAGCCCGAGGCTGACGAGGCTCATGACCAAAATGAGGATGGCCTGCCGATTGCAGCGCCCACGGGCCAGGAGGAGTGCCAAGAGTCCCGCGAGGGGAGTGAGCAGCAGCCAGGGCAGCATCATCGCTTCCACTCCGTCATCTTTTCGGCGTCGAGCGAGCCGCGCGCCTTGGCGAGCCGTGCCGCGAGCATCAAGAGGAAGGTCGCGAGCCCGAACCCGATGACGATGGCCGTGAGTACCATGGCTTGCACCAGGGGGTCCACGAAGGGCCCGCCCAGCTGGACGAAGGGAGCCCGGCGCCCCGGGACCGTCCCCGCGGTCATGATGAAGAGGTTGGCGCCGTTGAAGATCAGGTAGATCCCGAAGGCGATTCGTACGAGGTCCCGCCCCAGCAGCTGGTAGATCCCGATCGTGACCAAGATGCCCACGGCGGCGGCGTAGATCAGGCTCATGCTCCCGGCTCCCGGAGGTTGGTGAAGGCCGCGAGCATGCCTCCTGAGACCACCAGGAAGATGGCCACGTCGAAGAGCGTGGTGCTGGATAGGGTGTCGAAGCCGAGGGGAATCTTGAAGGCCGTGAACATGGGCTTGCCGGCGAGCATGGGCAGGGCCAGGAGCACCAGGAGGAGCGCCAAGCCGGCGGCGAGTCCTCCTCGGAAGATCCGCGGGGGGATCCGCTGGCTCGCCGTCGTGTAGCCCAGGACCACGTACTGGAGGATGACCGTGAGGAGCATCAGGACCGAGGCCGTGAAGCCCTCTCCGGGGAGCGTCCCCGCGTAGAGAATCTCCTGGCAGGCGATGATCCAGGTGAGGGCGAGGACCACGCAGGCGACGAAGCGCACGAGCAGGTTATTCATGGGACCTCCGGGGGAAGAGCCCCATCACCGCGAAGGCCGCACAGGCGAAGACCAGGATCTCGACGGCGGTGTCCAGGGCCCGGAAGTCAGCCAGGATGGCCGTGACCAGGTCGGCCATGCCGTTGAGAGAGTAGCCTTGGCTGGCGTAGGCGGCCCCTGCGGAGTCCGCGGGCTGGCTTCGCCCCACTTCATAGGCGAGCGCTCCCACCGTCCCGCCCATAGCCAGGGAGATAGCCCAACGCCCCCAGTCGTTGCGGCCGGCGGTGAGGATCTTGGTTCGCTCGGGATGCACCTGGCGGCTCTGCCGCAGGGCCATGACGATCGAGAAGGTCGCCAAGGTCTCGACCAGGACCTGCGCGAGGGCCACGTCGGGGGCTTCCATCAGGGCGAAGACCACTGCGAGTGCGTAACCCGAGATGGTCAAGGCGATCACGGCGAGCACATGATATTGCAGCCAGATGGTCGCCAGGGCCGCCAGGATGCTGACTCCCAGCATGAGGGTCAGGGGGAGGTCGAAGGCCTCGCTCCGTCCGGGGCCCCAGCTCACGCCCCACCAGCAGACGAGGATCAGCCCCAGGGTGGCCATCAGCTCCCAGCGCAGGTATTGCCGGAGGTTCCCTCCGTGAAGGCTCAGGCACCACTCCGAGAGCGCGTCGTAGCGTTTCAGCCACTCTGCCCCGCCGAAGTCGAAGCGCTTTGGCAGCTTGGCGAGCCAAACGGACGGGATCCTCCCCCGGCTCGCCAGGGCCCAGATCGCTCCGCCGAGGGCCAGCACGCCGAGGCTCAAGAGCAAGACTTCTCCCGCCTTGAGGCCGACCGTGAAGTCTGCCGGAGCCTGGACCACGCTCGCCATCGCCGGGTTGAGGACCCAGCGGTTCATCCAGTTGGGGAAGATGCCGGTGACCATCGCCACGCCCGCCAGCAAGGCCACCGGAAGGGTCATCGACAGCGGAAGCCGCGCCGCCTCTGCGCTCCGGATGCCGGGCGGCGGACTCCCCCAGAAGATCTCCGTCAGGAAGCGCAGCATGTACAGGAAGGTCAGCATCCCGCCTCCCAAGAGCGACGCCAAGAGGAGCCATGCCTCTTGGGCGTAGGCCGCGTGAAGCAGCTCCTCTTTGTAGAAGAAGCCTCCGAAGATGGGCACTCCCCCGAGGGAAAAGGCCAAGATGGTCGCCAGGATGGCGAGGCCTCGGTGGCTCTGGGCCAAGCCCCCCAGGGCCTCCAGGTTCTTTTCGCCGGTCAGGGTGGTGACCGCTCCTGCGACCAGGAAGAGCCCCGCCTTGATGAAGGCATGCACGAAGAAGGCGTAGACGGCGGCCTGCGCCCCGACCACCGAGCCCATGCCGAAGGCGAGGAAGATGAACGCGTACTGGCTGATGGTCGAGTAGGCCAGGAGTGCCTTGATCTCGAGCTGGCGCAGGGCCATGACCCCTGCCAGCACTCCTCCGATCACGCCGGCGCCCACCAAGAGGGCGCTCCAGGTGCTCACGCCGTGAAGCATGGGGAAGAAGCGGGCCAGCAGGTAGACGCCCGCCGCGATCAGGGTCGCCGAGTGGAGGAAGGCGCTGACCGGCGTCGGTGCTGCCATCGCCTTGGGCAGCCATCCTGAGAACGGCACTTGAGCGCTCTTGGCGAGGGCGCCGAGGAGGATGAGGGCGGTGACGAGCGGCAAGGCGGGGGAGCTTTGCCAGGCATGCCGGGTGGCGAGCAGGTCGGGGAGGTGGAGGGTCCCGGCGATCGCCCCCAGCCCTAGAAAACCCAAGAGCATCGCGAGCCCGCCGCCCGTCGTCATCACCAGGCTCGTCATGGCCCCGTCGCGCGCCTCGGGACGGTCATGCCAATAGCCGATCAGCAAGAAGGACGCGAGGCCCGTCAGCTCCCAGAACAGGTAAAGCTGGATCAAGCCCCCCGAGCAGACCATGGCGAGCATCGAGCCGGCGAAGACCTGCAAGAGCGCGTAGCAGCTGGCCTCGCGTCGCGCGGACGGCCCGTGGGCCTGCGCACGGGGCAGGTAGCGCCAGGAGAAGATCGTGATCACCAGGTGAATCCAGACCGTCAGGAGCCCGAACATCGCGCTAAGGCCGTCAAGCGTCCAGGAACCTGCCGGCATGGCCAGCCGTTCCATGGCTCCGGAGGCGGGGTGGCTGATGAGCCCCGCGCTCACGCTCAGCGCCGTGGCGGCGGCGCCCCCCATGGCGAGCAGCGGCGAAACCCGATCGTGACGGCGGGGCCAGAGCCCCAGCAAAAGCGCCGTGACCCAGGGCAAGACCAGCCCCGCTGAAAAGAACCCTTCCACGGCAAACCTCCGCTCGTCCCCTGCCTATTGAACGCCAGCCTGCCCCCTGCGGGCTTGGTCTCCAGGCGCAGACTTCTTCGTCGTCCCCGCCCTCGGCGCCGAAAACCGCTGCGAGAAGCGGCCTCGCCGTGCGCGAAAGTACGCTTGATTGGGGTATAAGGCCTTAGCTGGGCGTCAACGCCCGATTCAAGAGGCTTTCCGGCGCCCTCTGCGCGCGAGCCCTTTCCCCCCCTTATTTCTGGAGGTGTTCAGGCACGTTGAAGGGTCGCGTTTTGCTTTTGGTCTGGGTCTTGGCGCTCTGGAGCGCCATGGCGGGGGCGTCTTTCGCCGCCCCGAACGAGCCTCTCCGCTGGGGTGTGGACCTGGAAGGAGGGGCCCCGTACGCCTTCACCAGTCCCGAGGACCCGTCGCGCGTGATCGGCTTCGAGCAGGAAATGGCCGATGCCCTCTCCAAGCATCTCGACCGCCCGATCGAACGGGTGCAGGTCAACTGGGACAGCCTGATTCCCGCCCTGGGCCGTAACACCATCGACTTCGCCATGGCCGGCATCGAGCTCACCGACGAGCACAAGCGCGGAGCCCTCTTCACCCGGCCTTACTACGTCTACCAGCAGCAGATGGTCGTGCGCGCCGACGAGTCGCGCGTCCAGGTCTTCGAGGATTTCCGAGGCAAGCGCATCGGCACCCTCACGGGCTCGGCCGCCCACCGCTTGCTCGAAACGCTCGGCGGCGTGGACATGAAGTTCTACTCCGACATCTACGCCATCTACCAGGACCTCGCCATGGGCCGCCTGGAGGGCGTCTTCCTCGATCGCCCCATGGCCGTCTACTACGCCAAGGGCAATGCCAAGCTCAAGTTCATCGATCCCCCGCTGGGCGAGGGCTACTACGCGATCGCCCTCAGAAAAGGCGACGAGGCCCTCAAGCGGGAGCTCGACCAGGCTCTCGAAGCCATGCTCGCCGACGGCTCCCTGGAAGCCATCTACCGCCGCTGGGACATGTGGACCCCCACCCAGGAGAAGCTTCTCGCCTTCCGCGACACGCAGGAGGTTCCCGAGTTGCGGGAGCCCGCCTGGAAGCGCTTCGGCCCCATGCTCGCGGCTGGAACCTGGATGACGATCAAGATCTCCGTCCTCGCCATGGCGCTCGCCATGGCCCTGGGCATGGGGCTCGCCGTGATGCGGGTCTACGGCCCCCTTCCCGTCCAGTGGCTCGCCACCACCTACATCGAGATCTTCCGGGGCACGCCCCTCCTGATCCAGCTCTACTTGCTCTACTACGGCCTGCCCAAGCTGGGCCTGCAACTCGATGCCTTCGTGGCCGGCGTCCTCGGCCTCGGCCTGAACTACGCCGCCAACGAGGCTGAGAACTACCGGGCCGGCATCCAGGCCGTCCCCAAGGGCCAGATGGAAGCCTCGCTCGCCCTGGGCCTCAGCCGCCCCCAGATCCTACGCTTCGTGATCCTGCCTCAGTCCATGCGGGTGGCGATCCCGCCCGTGACCAACGACTTCATCGCGCTCTTCAAGGACTCGTCCCTGATCTCGGTGATCACCCTGGTCGAACTCACCAAGGCCTACGGCATGCTCGCCTCGGCTACCTACGACTACATCGGTCTGGGGCTGGTCACGGCGGCCATCTACCTGGCCATCAGCTACCCGGTCTCGCGCTTCGCGAGGTGGACGGAAACGCGCATGCGGCGCGCACAGGGGGTGACGGCATGATCGTCTTCGACAACGTCGGAAAGTCCTTCGGCTCGCAGCGGGTGCTCGACGGCATCCAGCTCCATATCCATGCGGGCGAGAAGATCGTTCTCCTGGGCCCTAGCGGCTCGGGCAAGAGCACGCTCCTGCGCTGCATCAACGCGCTCGAGACCATCGACGAGGGGCATATCACCGTCCTCGGCCAGACCTTGCCCGGTACCAAGACCCAGGTCCAGCACCTGCGTCGCGATGTGGGCATGGTCTTCCAGAACTTCAACCTCTTTCCGCATATGTCGGTCCTGGAGAACGTCTGTCTGGCGCAAATCCAGGCGCGGAAGCGCTCGCGCGTGGAGGCGGAGGCGACGGCCATGGACCTCCTGGCCAAGGTGGGCATGGCGCACAAGGCGAAGGCCTTCCCGACCCAGCTTTCGGGCGGGCAGCAGCAGCGGGTGGCGATCGCCCGTGCCCTGGCCCTGCGCCCCCAGATCATGCTCTTCGACGAGCCGACCTCGGCGCTGGACCCCGAGATGGTCTCCGAGGTCCTTCAGGTCATGAACGATATCGCGGCCCAGGGGATGACCATGGTGGTGGTTACCCACGAGATGGACTTCGCCCGCAAGGTGGCCGATCGGGTGGTCTTCATGGATCACGGGCGCATCCTGGAGGAGGCGTCCCCGGCGAGCTTCTTCCACCGGCCCAAGACCGATCGCGCGCGCGCGTTCCTGACGCACGTCGTGCGCGAGCGAGCCAAGACCGGCCAGCTCTCCTTGCTGGACCACGAACTCGCCCACCTCGTCGTGGGGCATCCCCACGCATGACCGAGAGGCGGGCCCAAGAGCCCGCCTCTCGCTTTTTATCCGCCGACGCCCTCAGGCCGGGAGCCGCGCGAGGATCTGCCAGATCGCGAGGAAGTGCAGCAGGCTCGCCAGCACGACGAAGCCGTGGAAGATCTCGTGGTACCCGAACGTCAAGGGGGCCGGGTTCGGCCGCTGGAGGGCGTAGACTCCGGCTCCGAGGCTGTAGGCCACGCCCCCGGCGACGATCAGCCAGACGGTGAGACTGCCGCAGCGCGACGCGACCTCCGGCAGCAGCGCGATGCCGAACCATCCCAAGATCAGGTAGAGGGTGGAATTGAAAGCCTTTGGCGCGTTCACCCAGACGATCGACTTGAGGATCCCCAGGAGCGCTCCCAGCCACATCCAGCCGACCATGGCCGCGCCTGAGGCGCCTCCCGCGCCGAGAAGCCCGATCGGCGTGTAGGTGCCGGCGATCATGAGGTAGATCGCGGCGTGATCGAGTTTGCGTAGCCGCTGGCGCAAGGCCGGCGACCAGTCGGGGCGGTGATAGAGCGCGCTGATCCCGAACATGGCCGCCATGCAGCAGGCGTAGACCGCCGTGGCCAGGGCTGCGAGCCGGGTGCTGGTGCTCGCGACCAGCGTCGGTCCTGCCCCGAGGACCATGTAGAACGCCGCGTGATGGGATGCGCCGCGCAGCTTGGGCTTGAAGAGCAGCGAAGGGCTCTGGGCTCTCATGGCGTTTCCTCCTGCCCCCAGCCTAGGACGAGCGCCCGTCGCCCGCATCGTCCTCCCCCACAAGGAACGTGTCCGGCCCGCCGTTTACATGCGGCTCGCCGACCGACGCCAGGGAAGACAAGGCTCTTTGGCGAGTTGACCCTAGCTTGCCAGGCTGGCCTGCGCCAGGATCGGGCGAGGAGGTGCCGCATGTCCAGCCCCCGCCTGAACCGGGTCGGAGACCTCGAGATCGATCAGCACCTGGGCGTCCAGCGGTTCTCCTGGCGCATTCAGCGGATCGGCATGGTGGCGATCGTCCTCTTCCTCGGGGCGGCCCTCTCGGGCCTCCTCGGTCACGGTCCCCTGACCCGCGCTCGTGCGGGGAGTCCTGACCGCCTGGAGGTCGAGTACGGACGCTTCGAGCGCCGGACCCAGGAGACGACCATGTTCGTGAGACTCGGGCCACAGCCCGGCGGGACGGTCCGTCTCTGGATGGACGCGGACTACGTCGTCGCGCAGCCGATCCAGCGCGTGATTCCCGAGCCCGAGGGCGTCGAGCTCCTCGACGAGCGCCTGGTGATGACCCTGCGCGTCGCCGGGGAGCGTCCCGAAATCCTGATCACCACCCGGCCCGAGGCGTTCGGTGCCATGCAGGCGCGCCTGGGGCTCTTGGACGGTCCCGAGGTCGTCTTCGACCAATTCGTCTATCCGTAGCGCCCGCAACCACACTCGCTTTGGGAGGTGCGCCATCGAAAGCGTCATCCGGGCCGTGATCATCTACGGCTTTCTCTTGCTGCTCTTCCGCGTGCTTGGCAAGCGCACCCTCGCCGAGGTGACGACCTTCGACGTGGCCCTCCTGCTCATCATCTCGGAGGCGACCCAGCCGGGGCTGATGGGCATGGACAATTCGCTGATGAACTCCATGATCGTCATCACGACCCTCCTGGGCCTGGACACCCTGGTGGGCCGCATCAGCGACCGCGCGCCCATGGTGCAGCAGGTGCTTCAGGACACCCCGCTGATCCTCATCGAGGACGGGAGAATCCTGCAGGACCGGCTCGACAAGGAGGGCGTCGACCTCGAGGAGATCATGGCCGCCGCGCGCCAGACTCAGGGGCTCGAACGGGTCGAGCAGATCAAGTACGCCGTCCTCGAGCGGACGGGCGGCATCAGCATCATCCCCAAGCGGGCCTGAGCGCTCGCCGGAGCCTTACCACTCGATCATGGTGCCCAGGGTGAAGCCGGGCGAGTAGGCGTAGGTGGGGGCTTCCGCGGAGAACGACTGGCGCGAGAAGGTGTAGCCGAGGGCTCCGGTCAGCAGGATGCGGTCGAAGACCCGGTAGTCCATGCCGAGGCCCGGCGCGAGCCCGATGTCCCATGCGTCTCCGGTCTGGGTGACGGTGGAGTTGCTGCCGGGGTCGAAACGGGAGTGCATGACGTTGGGCCGGTAGAGCGCGCCGATCCCCAAGAGGGTGTAGAGGCGCAAGGTATCGGTCTTGAGGAAGCTGTGCATGCCTTGGAGGCCGAGGTTGACGAAGCCTTCCGTCCGGTTGTTCGCGAAGGAAAGCGCCGGAATGCCCGCGATCTGGAAGCCCCAGCCGCTCTCCGTCCAGTGGCGGTAGGTCGCCCCGGAGCCCGATAGCGACGAGTACTGCAGGCCCACGCCGTGCCGAGGGGTCCCGGAGGCGATCCGCTCGTCGGTGGCCTCGCCGCTGGGCTCGGCGACCGCAGCCGGAGCCTCCATGGCCGCGTCTCCCAGGTCGACGGTCCGCACGCGTTTCAGCCAGCCGCCGGGGATCTCGATGACCCGCAGTTTGAGGTTGGCGAGATCGGCCGTCTGGCCGAGTCCAAGGACCTTGGTCACGCCCATGGCCTTCAGGGCCGCGAGCTGGGACTGGTAGCCGTAGGAATCGGTGGGCGAGGGCGCGATGCTGAGGTTGCCCATGACGGTGAGCCCACGCGCGTACAGGGCTTCGCTGAGCATATCGGCGACGGCGATGTCGCGGGCAGAGGGCTCGCCGAGCGGCAGGGCGATCCAGACCCGGTCCGAGGGCTTCAGGTCTTGCGTTTCGAGCAGCTCCTGGACCAGGCGATCCGCCGCCGCGGCGGATTGGGCATGGGCCGGGGGAGCGATCGCCGCGACCGAGGCGACCAGGGCCAGAACGGGAGCAACGCGGAGCATCGGGGCCTCCTTGCAGAGTCGAGAGGACGATTGGGGGCATGGCGCGCGGCCATCGGTAAGATACCCCGTTTCGAGGCTTTGCTTCCGGCGTTTCGTCCGGGGAGCGTGGAAATTCCTTGAGCGAAACGCGCTGGATCGCGCTGAAAGCGCGCGCTAGGGTGGCGTCAGGCGGGAGGTGGGAGGGGCATGCGAAACCCTGGAAGGCGGCATTCCGCGGCCCGAGCGTACCTCGGGGCCGAGAAGGCACGGAGGCCCCGAGAGGCCGCGCGCGCGATCGCCGCGCGCTGTCAGGCCCTTGCCGTGCTGGCGGCATGGACGGCTATCGCCTTCGGCCTCGCAGGCTTGGTGGGCTGGACCTTTCGCGCGCCCTTGCTGCTCGCGCCGCTGCCGGGATCGCCCGCGATCACCTTCTCCGCGGCATGCCTCCTGGTCGTGGCGGGGACGGCGCTTCTACTCTTGAGGCCCCCCTCTCCCCCCGCATGGCGCCGCTGGCTCGGGCTTGGCCTGGCCCTTCTCCTCGCCGCCTTGTCCATTTGGCAATTGCTCGCCAACGTCTTCGGCTGGGGCCTGACCACGGGGACGGAAGGCCTGAGGGTCATCGTCTACCCGCAAACCGCCTTCACGTTCCTCTTCATGGCCCTCGCCATGCTGACCCTGGATGCCCCGCGTGGGCGTTGGGCCTACCCGGCCGAGGTCTTCGCGCTCGCCACCTTCGCGATTCCCTACGTCGCGTTGCTCGGCTACGCCTTCGGCTTCGTCGTCTTCGCCCCCCATATCCAGATGGCGGTGCATGGGGCGATCTCCCTCGCGCTCCTCGGCCTCGCCCTGCTCTGCGCCCGCCCCCAGAGAGGCTGGATGAAGGCCTTCACCCGAGCCTCGCCGGGGGGGCTCGTCCTGAGGCGTTTTCTGCCGGCCATCATGATCGGTCCCCCGCTGCTGGGCCTCTTGCGCATCGAGGCCGAGCGTCTCGGGCTACTCGACGACACGACGGGCCTCGCCGTGCTGGTCCTCGCGATCACGGCCGTCACCATGGTCCTTGCCGTCTGGAACGCCGTAACGCTCGATCACCTCGACTCCGAGCGCCAGCGCAGCGAGGAGTACCTCCGTCAATTCCAGCTGCTGGTCTCGAGCGTCACCGACTACGCCATCTTCTTGCTGGACCGCCGGGGCCGCGTCAGGACCTGGAACGCGAGTGCCGAGCGCCTCAAAGGCTACCGGCAGGCCGAGATCCTGGGCCAGAGCTTCCGGAGGTTCTTCACTCCCGACGAGCTCAAGGAGCGCTTGCCCCAGCGGCTGCTCAAGGAGGCTGCCACGACTGGCCACGCCCAGCTCGAGGGCTGGCGCGTGGAGCGCGACGGCGTACGGCGCTGGGAAGAGCTGGTGCTCACGGCCTTGCGCGAGGCCACCGGGCGCTTGGTGGGATTTGCCGTCATCACCCGGGACATGACCGAGCGCAAGCAGGCTTACGAGAAGGTCGCCCAACGAACGGCCGAGCTCGCGAAGGCCCGGGAGTTGAACCAACTCAAGGATCTCTTTCTCTCCACCGTCTCCCACGAGATGCGGACCCCGCTCTCGCTGATCACGGGCTACGCCGAACTGCTCGAGGATACGGGAGCGAATCCCGACTTGGTCGCCGGTATCCAGGAGGGCAGCCGCCGGCTTACCGCGCACATCGACCGCATCCTGGACTACAGCGCCCTGCTGAGCGGTGCCTTGCCCCTGTACCTGACCGAGGTGAACCTCACTGAGGTGGCGGAGAACGCCAAGGCCGTCTTGGCGGACGCGGCCACGGGCCAGCAACAGGCGATCGCCCTGGAGGTCGACCCGCAGACGCCTCCCATCCGCGGGGATTCGCGGCGGATCACCCAGATGATCGTGGAGCTGCTGGTGAACGCGCAGAAGGTCACTCCCCCCAAAGGAACGCTGGGCCTCCGGATCGGCCCCAGCGGTTCCGACGTGCGCATCGATGTTTGGGATACCGGCCCCGGGATCTCCGAGGAGGACTTCCCTCGTATCTGGGAGGCATTCACCCAGCATCATCTCGGGGATACCACCTGCAAAGAGGGCTTGGGGCTGGGCCTCAGCATCGTCAAGCAGCTTGCGGAGCTGCATGGGGGCAAGGTGGCGGTGGTCAGCCAGCTCGGGCGGGGCACCACCTTCACCCTCACCCTGCCGGTCTCGGGCCCTGCGCATCCGGAGCCCGAGACGGCGACCTCGGATACCGAGGCGCCGGGCGAGCCGGGCCCAGGAGATAACGCGGGTGCGAGGCGATGAAGCGGGGAAGCTTGAACCTCGGCAAGCCCAAGAGCGCCCCTGCCGCGCCATCACGCGTGGTCGTGCGGCCATGGCATGTTTTGCCTGCGCCGGAGGTCATGCAGGCCTTGTCGACCTCCCCCGACGGCCTGAGCGTCGAGGAGGCGCGAAAGCGGCTCGAGGTTTTCGGCCCCAACCAGCTCCAACTTCAAGAGGGCCCCTCGGCTTGGCAGCGTTTCCGCTCGCAGTTCAAGAGCCCGCTGGTCGCTATCCTCGGCGTCGCGGCGCTGGTCGCCATCTTCGTCGGAGATCCCTTCGACGTCTGGGTGATCGTGGCCGTGCTCTTCCTCAACGCGACCATCGGCTTCATCCAGGAGTCCAAGGCCGCCGACGCCATCCAGGCCCTGCGCCGGCTCACGAGTCCGCGGGCGCGGGTCTGGCGAGCCGGGATCGTCCATGAGCTCCTGGCCACGGAAGTCGTTCCCGGGGACGTGCTCCTCCTGGAGTCGGGCGATCGCCTGGCCGCCGACATCCGCCTGCTCTCGGCGACCGAGCTGACCGTCGACGAGTCGGGCCTCACGGGAGAATCCGTCCCGGATACCAAGAACCCCGCCCCGCTTGCCGAAGGGGACCTACCGCTGGGCGATCGCGTCAATATGGCCTACATGAACACGGTGGTCACCGGCGGCCGTGGCCGTGGCGTGGTGGTGGCGACCGGCATGGCCACCGAGATGGGCCAGATCGCCTCGGACGTGGCCTCCGCCGAAGGGGCCTCGCCCTTGCAGCGCCGCATGCGGCAGTTTGGGCGCCAGATAGGCATCCTGGTGCTGGTCACCGTCATCGTGGTCTGGTTGCTCGGCGTCTTCTCCGGCCGCGACATGGCCGAGATGCTCTACGTGGCCGTCACGCTCGCGGTGGCCGCCGTGCCCGAGGGCCTTCCCATCGTGGTCTCCATCATGCTCGCCATCGGCGTGAGCCGCATGGCCCGCCGGCGCGCCCTCATCCGTCGCCTCACCGCCGCCGAGTCCCTGGGCTCGGTGACGGTCATCTGCTCCGACAAGACCGGCACCCTCACGCGCAACGAGATGACCGTCAAGGAAGTCTTCATGGGCGAGCGTCTGGAGGTGAGCGGAGAAGGATACCACCCCCGAGGAGCCGTGCTACGGACGGGAGCACCGCTCGCTCTGTCCGCCTGCGAGGGCCTGCTCTGGCTGGGGAGATGCGCGCACCTCTGCAACGACGCCGTCCTCGAGGAAAGGGACTCCGAATGGCGCATCCTGGGAGATCCGACCGAAGGCGCACTCGTCGTCCTGGCTGAGAAGCTGGGCATCGAACCCGACTGGCCGCGCAACCGGGAGATTCCCTTCAACTCCGATCGCCAGTGGATGGCCACCCTCAACGAAACCCCCGAGGGAGAGGGCGTCGTCTTCGTGAAGGGCGCCTTCGATCGCTTGCTGCCCCAGGCGAAGCGCTGGATGGATCCCGACGGCCGGGAGCATCCGCTCGATGAGGCCGCGGCCTCGCGTTTCCAGGAGGCCGCCGAAGCCATGGCGCAAGAGGCCCTCAGGGTGCTGGCCCTGGGCATGGTCCGCCGCCAGGAGCCCCACGCCGAGCTGTATCCGCCGGCCCTGGCTCAGGAGCTGGTCCTCCTGGGACTGGTGGGGATGATCGATCCCCCACGCCGGGAAGCGGCCGAGGCCGTCGCCACCTGTGGGGAGGCCGGCATCGCCGTCAAGATGATCACCGGGGACCACGAGGCCACCGGCAAAGCCATCGCCGCCGCCCTGGGTATCCTGAAGGCTCCGGAGCGAGCCATCTCGGGTGTCGAACTCGATCGCCTCTCCGACGCCGAGCTTCAGGAGCGGGTTTCGGACCTCGACGTCTTTGCCCGGGTCTCGCCCACCCATAAGCTGCGGATCGTCACCGCCCTCCAGCGGCAAGGCGAACTGGTCGCCATGACCGGGGACGGCGTCAACGACGCGCCGGCGTTGGCCCAATCGGATATCGGGATCGCCATGGGCATTACGGGGACGGAGGTTGCCAAGGGTGCCTCGGGCATGATCCTCGCCGATGATAACTTCGCGACCATCGTCTCGGCCGTCGAGCAGGGTCGGGCGATCTCCAGCAACCTCCGCAAGGCGATCGCCTACCTGATGACCGCTGCCGTCGGCAACATCGCGGTGATCGTCGGCGCCTTGCTCCTGGGCCTTCCCTTGCCCTTCACCCCCGTCCAGATCCTCTGGATCAACCTGATCGCCACCGGCGTGCTAGATAAGACCTTCGCTTTCGAGCCCACGGATCCCGAGCAGATGCACCAGCCCCCGCTTCCGCCCAGCACGCCTCTGGTGCCGCGCGCCAGCCTCGGCCCCATGATCGCCTACGGCCTCTTGATGGCCGTGGGCACCCTGGCCGTCTTCCTGATCGAGTTCTCGCCCGACAAGAGCCTCATGCATGCTCGCACCGAGGCCTTCACCACCATGGTCGCCTTTCAGTGGTTCAGCGCCTTCGCCTTCCGCTCCCACTACCAGCCCACCTTCTGGCTCCCCCTCAACCGCTGGATGCTGGGAGGCCTCGTGCTCGGCGTCGTCCTTCAGACACTCGTCGTCTATTGGCCCCCGTTGCAGCACATCATGGGCACGACGGCCATCTCGCTGGGCGAGTATCTCATGACCCTCGCGGTCGGAAGCAGCTTGCTCTGGCTCAGCGAGCTTTGGAAGCTCCTGCGGAGGTAACGTCGAGCGCCCTTTTTGAGTTGAATCAAACCGATCGCGTAATGAGCTGCCTAGCGAATTGCGCCCTTGCCCGTGACCCAGAAGGCAGCTCCGAAGAGCAGAGCCTCCACTGCGAAGATGGTCACGAAGGCCATGGTCGGGTCCTTGCGAATCCCCAGGAAGGGCAGCATGGCCTGAAGCAGCACGGCGGTGAAGACGAGAGTGATGGCGGCTACCTTGAGGACGGTCTTTTGTTCACGTTGGAGGGCCATGGGGCATTTCTCCTGATCAAGCTTTCCCGCCCCTCTATACCCGTCCCGCGCAAGAATCTCCACGCGAGCGGCCGTTGGGCCCTCCCTCTGAACCAGGTCTTGCTTAGGCATCGAGCGCTTCTGGGTACATGATCCGAGCACTCGCTCAGCAGGCTTCCGGGAGGACGGGATGCGGCAACTCGGCTCGGTTTCGCTTTGCCTACTCGTCCTCTTCTTGGCGGGCTGCCCGAAGCAGGTCCCCTTCCTGGCCAGTCCGGACGACCTTCCGGGCACCGCTTCCAAGGACTCCACCGCGGCCCCCACGCCCACCGCTCCGGCGCCCAGTCCCGCCTTCCTGCCGCCACCCTTCACCTTGCCGCTGAACTCCCTGGCGATGACGGTCAAGCCGGTATCGATGCCGTTCGCCGGCGAGTCCTCGATTCCCATCGAGGCGCGCGAGGCCATCCTGGCCCTCTCCCGTACGGAGGAGGTTCCCACGGGCTTCGGCTTCGCCTTCGACGGCGCGACGCCCGCGACCACCGGCATGCCCACCCTACAAAGCTTGTCACAAGCGCCGGGGCCGGCCTGCGGCACCTTCGATCAATTGCTCGAGCCCAAGGGAGCCGTCCCCAAGGAGCCGGCCATCCGGGCCTTGCGAGCGGCCGTCGAACCTCCCGTCGTAGGGGCGCGGCGCGACTTCTACGTGCGCTCGATTTTGGTGCGGGCGGTCTGTGTGGCTGTCGGCGCTCACGGAGCCATCTGGCTCGACGAGCGGGACCAGTGGCGTTTCGCCGCCCCGGACCTCATTAGCCTTGGCGAGAAGTTCGACGGGCACTTTCCCCAGATCACCGAGGCCTACGGCGCGGGCCCGTCCGGACGCGCCGATGGCTACAACTGGGGCGACGATCGCCTGAACTTCTTGATCTCGCAGCAGGTTCCCCAGGAGTACGGGGGCTTCGTCGAGCCGTTGGATTTCTTCCCGGACTCCTTCACCGAGAAGACCTACGGCAAGCGCTCGAACTTCGGCAAGGTCCTCTATCTCAACGCGATCTACGGTCTTACGCACCTCCTCAACACGATGATCCACGAGTACGTCCATATCGTCTTCTACGGCCATCGCCTGGAGGTCTACAGCCAGAATCACGGCCTGAGCTTGCCTTTGGGGCAGGACTCGTCCTACTTCGGCTGGGCCGACGCTTCCGAGCGCTGGCTCAACGAAGGGATGGCCGTTCTGAGCGAGTATCGCTTCGGTCAGTCGCCCGCCCTCACCTATCGGGCCTACCTCGAGCGCTACCTGGTCAATCCGAACACCTACGATCTCGCGGACTTCCTGCGGCTGACCGAGAAGGATACGGCCAACTACGGCGGTGCCCTGCTCTTTTCGGCCTACGCGCAGGCGCGCCATCCGGCCTTCGCCAAGGAGGTCCAGCTGGCGCGCGGCGTCTCGACCGGGGCGGTCGACGAGGTCATGCGCTCCTTCCTCCGGAGGACCTTCCCGGAGGTCTACCGGGACTACGCGCTCTCGCTCTTGCTGGACGGCTACCACGCGGACGTGCCGGGGCAGTACCGGATTCCTTACGTGGACGTTTTCGGGGACTTCGGCGGCACCCGCATGGAGGGGGTGACCAGCAGCACCGTGCCTCCGCGCCTCAACGGCGTGCGGTACGTGCATGTCCGCTTCGAGTCGGGGAAAGGGATGCTCCGCTTGCGCAACGCCGGGACGATGCAGGGGACCCTGCTCTTGCTGGCTCCGGCGTCCGCTCCGGGGTTCACCGGCGATTAAGGGGGATCAGAGGAGGGGGGCGTCGATGATGCCCTTGGCGAGCAGGGTCTCCGAGAGGGCCTGCAAGAGTTCCTTGCGCTTGTAGGGCTTGCGCACGTAGGTGTCGCAGCCGGCCGAGAGGCCCGCGCCTTGATCGGAGCCCGAGGCCTTGGCCGAGACGCAGATGATCGTGAGGTCCCGCGTCTTGGGATGGGCACGCAGCTGGCGGGTGGCCTCCAGGCCATCCATGACGGGCATGAGGACGTCCATGAGGACCGCGTCGAAGCTCAGGTTCTCTTCCAGGCAGAGCCTGAGGGCTTCGATGCCGTTCTCGGCGCAGGTGACCCGGTGGCCATGGCTGGTCAGGATGACCTCGGCGATTTCTCGGTTGGACGGTTCGTCCTCGACGACCAAGATGTGAAGATTCTTCATAACAGGCATGAGAATAGCACATTCTGCCAAGCTGGAGGGAGAAAAACACCAGCCGAGTGGGTGATTAGCGTGAAGAGACGCATGGGTAGGATGAGACAAGGAGGGTGACGCCATGCCCGTGAAAGTTCTCGGCCCCGGAGCGTATGCCGGTCCGATCATCGATTACCACGCCCATATCAAGGGCACCGACGAGATGGATCTCTCGGAGATCCCGCAGTATCCCCTGCTTCACCGGCTCGCCGACATGTTCGAGCCGATGCTCTACGGAGGGGTGAACCTCTTCGCGCGCTACGGCCGGGACACCCGCTTCCATCACCTGTACCGGGAGATGACTTTCCTCGGCTTCCATGAGCTCTTGCGCCTCCTCAACAAGTACCGGGTGGAGAAGTTCCTTGAGTCCATGGATCGCAACGGCATCGACCATGCGGTGGTCTGTGTGATCGAGCCCTTCATCGGGACGACCGAGGTGCTGCGGGCGGTGGCGCCCTACCGGGACCGGATCTCGGTCTACTGCGCGGTCGATCCCCATGAGCCGGGCTACCTGGAGCGCCTCCAGGCCTACGTCGACACGGGTCAGGTCGTGGGCCTCAAGATTCATCCTCCGGTGGCGGGGCCGCATCCCGTGGCCCCCGAGATGATGGCGCTGGGCGCCTTCGCCCAGGCCAACCACCTGCCGGTCTTTGTGCACGCGGGAACCTTCCCCTTCCCCCTTCACGACCATTGTGACGACGTCATGCTGATGGAGCCGTTCATCCGGCGCTTCGAGCAGATCCCGATCATCCTCGGCCACATCGGCTGGGACCAACACGAAAAGGTCATCCAGCTGGGAGAGCGTTACCTCAACGTCCACGTCGAGACCTCCTGGCAGCCCCCTGAAATCATCCGCGACGCCATCGACCGTCTGGGCGTCCAGCGCGTCCTGATGGGCTCGGATTTCCCCCTGCTTCAGCAGGACGTCGCCCTGGACAACGTCCGCCGGGCCGTCATGCCGCACGAGGCCGAATGGGTGCTCTACCGCAACGCCCGGCGCATGATCTCGCATCGCGCCATGCACGCGACCCATGAGCCGTCCGCGACCCATGAGGAACTCACAGGCGCTTGATTCCGGTGTACACTATTTGCTAGATTGACGCAGCAGCGGATTGGGTTTGTCGATGGAGGCCGGATGTTCAAGCTCCCCCCTCAGATGGCGGTCCTCAGTCAGGATCTCTGGTACGACACCCTCAAGACCGTGCTCGCGCCGGTCGTGAAGAACCAGCTCGTCAACACGACGATCTCCGGCCTGGAAAACATCCCGCCTACGGGACCCGCTCTCCTGGTGCCCAACCACCGCACCATGACCGATCCCTTCATCTTGAGTGCCGAGCTTCCCCGCCGGGTGCACTGGGTGGTCGCCGCCTTCATGAGCCGGCTTCCCATCACCCGCGAGATGGTTCGCTCGACCGGTAACATCGTCTTGCCGGTCTCCCAGGGAGGCCGTAGCCAGGAGCTCATGCGTAAGGCCAAGCGCCTCTTGCTGAGAGGGCGCATGGTAGGGGTCTTCCCCGAGGGCGTCGACAACTTCGTCAACGGCTCGCCTCCCGGCACCGTCTCGCCATTCCACTCGTCGTTCGCCCGCCTGCTCATGCAGATGCGGATCCCCGACCTGCCGGTCATCCCGATCGCCATTACCGGCGACGAAGAAGAAGTCCTGCTCCGGATTCCCGGCGCCGTCCTGCGCCAACTCGATCCCGGCAACCAGAGCTGGGATCGGGGCGAGGTGCTCGGCGTGGTCTACCGCGACGCCCGGATCACCATCGGCAAGCCGCTGGCCTTCGATAACTTCTACGACCTCCCCCCCGAACGCGAGGAAGAGGCCGTGAAGCGCATCGTGAAGGTGGTCCGCGACGAGGTGGTCGCGCTGGCGGAGGGCAAACCGTCCCCGGTCGCCAAGCCCGTCCGGGGCCGCAAGCCCATGACTGGGCCCCTTTTCGACGAATCCGATTTCTAATCCGATTTCTGTTTAATCCAGCAAACCCTTGCGCAGGGCGTACTTCACCAGCTCCGAGCGGGTATGCATGCCGAGCTTGTCCATCAGGTGGGCCCGGTGGGTTTCGACCGTCCGCACCGAGATGACGAGCATCTTGGCCATCTCCTGGTTGGTGAAGCCCTCGGCGATCAGCTTGAGGATCTGCCGCTCGCGCTCGGTCAAAAGGCCGTAGGAATCGGTCTCCTCGCCGGTCTCGACCCGCTCCAGGTAGTCCTGGACCAGGGCCTTGGTCACCGAGGGCCGCAGGAAGGCCCCGCCCTCCATCACCTGGTGAATCGCGTCGAGAAGTTCCGTATCGGCGGCCTTCTTGAGTACGTAGCCCGATCCGCCCGCCTTGAGGGTCCGGAAGAGGTACTCCTCGTTCTCGTGCATGGTCAGCACCAGGACTTTGACCTGGGGCATGCGGCGCTTGATCTCGGCGGTGGCTTCGATCCCGTTCACCCGGGGCATGGAGACGTCCATCAGGACGAGATCGGGGTGGAGCTGCTCGGCGAGGGCGATCGCCTCCTCGCCGTCCGTCGCCTCGCCGACTACTTCCATGTCGGGCTCGGCCGAAAGCAGCATCTTCAGGCCCGATCGCAGGATGGCATGATCGTCGGAGAGGAGGATCCGAATCTTGGAAAGCGTCGGTGGCATCTGAGGGCCCCTTTCTCTGAGTTCATCGGCACGGTCACCCATCACGGTTTCCGGACAAGCAGGACAGCTAGGGGAGGGCCTCCGGCACTCCGGAGGACAAGGGAAGATCGAAGGCAATCCGCACGCCTTCGCCTTCCGACGAGTGCAGATGGAACGTGCCGCCCAGGAGGGTCACGCGTTCTTGCATGCCCAGGAGCCCGAGGCGGTTCTCTTTGCGTTTCTGGGCGAGCACCTGCTCGGGATCGAAGCCGACTCCGTCGTCGATCACCTCGGCATGCAGGGCCGTGGCGCTGCGCTCGAGCTTGAGCTGGACGGACTTGGCCGAGGCGTACTTCGCGATGTTGGTCAAAGCTTCCTGCACCACCCGGTAGACCGCGACCTCGACCAGGGGAGGCACCCGCTCCTCGAAGCCCGCGGCCTGGAAGGCGACCGGCACGCCGAACTTCCGGCTGAAATCCTTGGCGTATGAGCGCAGGGCCGCGATCAGCCCGAGGTCGTCGAGCAAGGTGGGGCGCAATTCCACCGAGAGCTTGTGGACTTCCTCGAGGGTTCGCGAGGTCAGTTCCTGAAGCTCGGCGAGCCGCTTACGCGCCTCCTCCAGGGTGGGAGACTTGTCGACGATCTTGAGGCCTACCAAGAGGGACGTCAGCGACTGCCCGGTTTCGTCGTGAAGCTCGCGCGAGATCCGCTTGCGCTCATCTTCCTGCGCGGTGATGACCTGTTCGAGCAATTGTCCGCGCTGCAGGTGGGCATCTTCGAGCTGGGCTTGCTGCGCCATGAGCCGTTCGGCGATACGTTGGAAGTCGGTGGAGAGCTGACCGACCTCGTCCTGGCTACGCGGGGGCATGGGATCGTCCAAGAGGGAGGCCGAGGCGCGCATGAGGCGGCGCAAGGGGCTCACGATCTGGTTGGAGAGCCAGAGCAATCCCCCGAAGGCAATCAGCATGGCCGTGCCGGAAACCGAGAAGATGCCCCAGGCGTGGCGCTGCAGCATCTCGGCGATCTGGCGCTTGGGAACGCCGCGCATGGCGGTCCCGACCACCTCGCCGCCGGCGTTGTAGAGGGTCTGGGTCAGGGTCACGTACTCGGTGCCGTTCACGTTGAGCACGGAGAGGCCGTCTCGGCCCGGTGGGCCCGGCGGCACGAGGCGGCTCTGCGGGATCCCCGACACCGTGACCGCCTCGCCGTTCACGAAAATGGCCGCGATCCCGCCCAGCATGTCGGTCATTTCCTCGGTGGCGACCTTGGCGGCTTCCGGATGGGGGTAGGCCTGTCGCTCGAGCAGGTAGAAGCGCTGGAAGACGGTGAGCTCGTTCTGGACCTGGCGCGCGACCTGGCCGTGGAGGCTGGATTCCGCGCTGACGTAGGTGATGACCATCAGGACCCCGGTCATCAGCATGATCGAGGCGAGTCCCCAGAACAGGACCTTCATGCCCAGCGAGAGGCTTCTCCAGGTCCGGGTGACGAGGGGCAACAGGATTCGGATGCGCGGATTTTGGGTCATGCCCTCAGTGTATCTCCACATCGGAGCGAAGGCATCCGGAATCTCTACCGAGTCACGTCGAAGGATCCCCCTCGGGAAGGGGGTTTCAGCGCTCCGCGTTCCAGCCGAAGTAGGCCATGACCCGGTTCGATAGGTTGGCCATGGCGCTCTGGCGCGTCTGCGACAGGAGCAGGTGATCCTGGGTGTTGAGGATGAACCGCCCCCAGGCTCCCGATAGGCTCTGCCACTCGACGAGCGCGAACTCACCGGCCTTGGACCAGCGCCAGGTGAGCCGGCGGCGCGCGAGATCCGGGTACTGGGCCCGGATGATCGCCACGTGGGGATGGTCGGGGCGGACCCGCTTCAGCTGGGTGCAGGCCAGGCAATGTCCCAGGACGACCCGGGAGCAGCGCCGGCAAGCCGGCATCGCGCAGGAGGGGCAGTGATCCGCTTCGGCCAGGCAGTGGCGCTCCTCGCAGATCGGGCACTTGAAGGTCTCGCGCGGCAGGGCGCTCTCATGGCAGGTCGCGCAGGAGATCAGGTGATCCGGGCAGACCATGCCCCGCCCGCTCGGACTGGGACGCAGGAGGTTGCGGCGGGTGACCTTGCCGCATTCCACGCAGTCGAGGGCACATGCGACGCAGTAGGGCGTTTCCGTGAGGTGGCAGCGCTGGACGAGCACATGCGGGGTCTCGGTGCCGCAGCGATCGCAGGCCACGGTCTCGACCTCGGCGGGCGCTCCGGCGGAGGCGGCCCGGTGCCGGGCGGCGCAGCGATGGCAGCAGGCCTGCTGGTTGTCCAGGAAGCCGGGCTGCCGAATGTCGTCTCCGCACTGGGGACACGCCGGGAGGAAGAGCTCCCCGGTGGTGGGCAGGTAGGCAATTTGCAGGCGGCCGCGCTCGGTGCCGCGGGACAGTTCCAGCTCGTAGCGGACCTCATCGTAGGTGACGTGGCAGACGCCGACCAGCCGGGTGTCGATGGTGACCTCGTGGCGGGCGCGCTCGGCTTCGAGGCGAGCGGCCTCATCCCGGCGCAGGCCCTCGGCATCGAGCTCACGGCGCACGTGCAGGTGCTCGATCTCGATGACCAGGCGCTCGGCTTCCTGTTCGAGCTTGGCGATCGCCGCGGGAATCTTGGTTTCGCCCTTGCGGCGCACCAGGTCTTCCAGCTTGGCGATCAGCTCGCGCTCTTCCTCGCGCAGGATCTGGGCGACCTGGCCGGCGATGCTGGTCTTCACCCGCGTCTCGGCCTCCTCCTGGCGCGAGGTCAGCGTTTGCTCCAGCTCGGCGCCCTTCTGCTCGGTGCGGGCATCCAGCCAGGCGATCGCCCGCTCGTGAAGGTCTTCGAGCTGGTAGGAGGGCCGGAGCGGCGGATCGACGGGGATGGTGAGGAAGCTGAAGCAGGCCTCGGAGAGGATGTCGAGGCGATCGCCGGTCTCGGGATCGATCGCGTCGAGGTAGAGTTCTTCGTCGCGCGAGCTCATGGCGGGGGCTTCGTAGGTCACCCGGTGGGTGAAGGCGATCGCCGTGCGCGGCAGGACCTCGATCAACCGCGCGGACTCGACCTTGAACCCGCCGGGCAGGATGGGCTCGAAGAGCTGGGCCGGCTGATCGATCGGACGCGAGACCACATGGCGGTAGGAGACGGTCTGTTCGCGCGTGCACTCCTCGAGGATCGCCCGCCAGTGGGGGCTCACCGGGGTGATCGGGCGCTCTTCGAGCATCTCGGAGGGGGCATCGACCGGTTCCGACGCATGGTCGAAGGTGATGGACAGGCGCCGCTGAGGCCAGCGGACCTCCCAGCGGCGGGCGTTGGCGTCGAGGGGGGTCAGCTCGGCCCCGAGGCTACGGTAGTACTCGAGGGTGAAGCTGCGGATCGATGGTTCCTGCATGGGGGTCCTCTAGAGCGATCGTCGTTGCGTCAGGGCAGCGTCGCTTGTCTTGCAAAGCCGTGGGCGCTTCGCAACCGCCGCGGTGTTTGGACCGCGGGCCTTCTGGAGCCCATGATCTCCGAAATCGCCCTGGCGATCTGTGATCGATCCATAACGCGGAACGGCGCGTTCACTAGCCTCTCGTTGCTACAGGTCAGCTTCGCTTAGCTAACCTCAAGCCGCAGGCGCTACGCAACAGCCGCGGGCGCTAGATGCCGCGCCAAAACAAAGAGAGAGGACGCTTAGCGTCCTCTCTCGAAGGGGTTTTGCGAGATTTAGATCTTGGGAACGACCGCCAGGCGCACGCCGCCGTACTTCAGGTACTCGTAGGACATGTAGAAGTAACCGCCGTCGGCCCAGTCGGTACCCCACGAGTTGCGGACGATGATCACGCGCTTCTCGTTGTCGTAGCCCACGGCGAGCACCGCGTGGCCGCCCTGGAAGGTGTCCTTGCTGGTGGGCATCGGGAGGAGGCCCGACTTGGGGGTGTTGCCCATGTTGCTGAAGACGCGCATCGCCAGGACGACGGGCATGCCGTCCGAGAGGCTCTTCTTCACGCCGCTGAGCGTGGTGACGGTCTTGTAGCCGGTGACGATCCGGTTCTTCTTGCCCAAGGCGGTCAGCTCGCTGCTGGGCTGCTGGGTGAGGAAGCCCAGGCGAAGGGTCTCATCCTTCTGCTTGGAGGCCGCGAGGTAGGGCATCTCCGATTCGGCAACCGAGCCGTAGGCGTCGAGCATCTTCACCGCGAACTCGGTCGGAACGCCGTTGTCGACGCCCTTCGAGCCGGTCTGGCGGCGCGACTGGTACCAGTTGAAGGCCGGAGCCTGCTGGACGTAGCGGCCCTGCTTCTTGAGCAGGAACTCCTGGAGGCCCATGGTGGCGAAAGAGGTGCAGGAGCCGAAGTTGCCCTGGTTGCGGACGGGGCTCATGTCCTTGCGAAGGTCGATCTTGGCGGGAAGGGCCTGCGTGTCGAACGACTCGTCGAGGTTGACGCCGGGGTCGTTGGTGATGTCGGCGCCCAGCATGTACTTGAACTTCTTGGCCGAGGCGTCGAGCGAGCCAGCGTCCGAACCGCCGAGCGGAAGGCCCGAAAGCTGTCCACAGCCGGCCAGCAGAAGCACTCCCAGCAGTCCCCCAATTGCCTTCTGCATGTTCGAACCCTTCATGACTCACGACCTTTCTGTGGAGCAACGTGTTCCCGTACTGTTATATCGGGGGAGAACCCGAGATCTGTCTTATTGGAGGGTTAAGAGTAGGGCATGTTTAGGTGAAATCCGGGCCAGCCCTGGAAGGGCGGCCCGGATCGGGGGTGGGATGGTCTGGTATCGACGGTTTGAGGCCTAGTAGACCTGAATGCTCTCGGAGGCGTCCGCGAAGACGATCACCGTGATCGTCTTATCCAGGACTGGCTCGACCTCGCCCTTGAAGCGCTTGGCCAGCGTTTCGCCCTTCTTGCGGCGCTCGGCCGGGTCCTTGATCGTGGCGAGCGTCGGGTCGATCAGCCGCCACTCGGGCCGCTTGCGGGTGTGACGGATCTCGATGCCCTCTTGGAAGTACGCGTTACTGACCTGCGAGAGCTGGTTGAGCATCGCATCCTTCTGTTTACGGTACTCGGGATCCTTCATGCGCTTCTCGAGCTCAGGATCGACCGGCTCTTGCTTCGCTCGCGCTTGGGTGCGGGACTCGGCGAGCTCGTTGGCCAGCTGGGCCTGCGCCTCGGGGGTGTCGACCGTCTGGGTCTCGGGTGCCTTGGGCGCCTGCTTAGCCGCTTGGGGAACCTCCCCTGCTGCCTGGGGCGCTTCCGCCCCCGCCACCGACTGGGTCTCGGGAGGTTCGGAGTTGGATTCCTGGCTCTCGCCCCGGCACCCGGCGAGCGCGACGGCCACGGCCAACCCAAGCGGCCAAAGCCGGGAAACCCCAAATGGACGCCGTCCGCTGGAAGTTCTCATGCGATGTCCTCCTCGCAACACGAAGCTTGCTTGGAGTATTGTAATGAATTTTTGTTAAGATGCAAGCGGGATTTCTACCGTCCCCGCGGATCCCGAGGCCTAGCGCTTGAGGGCGGAAAGATCCAAGCGAGATAGCGTCTGCTCGTCGAATTCCCGGATCTGGTCGGCGGCGCGCTTCGCCATCTCGAGGTTCGCCCCGAAGGTCGCGAACGACTCCTCCAGCTGGCCCCGCTCCTTGGCCTGGGCGATCAGATCGACGATCGCCTTCTCGAACGACTCCGGCCCCTTCAGGTTGCTCAGGATCAGGTCGGTCTCCCCCACCGCCTGGGTGAAGAGCTCGATCTTCTGCTCCAAGATCTGGAGCACGTAATCCTCGATCGTTCCCTTGATCGACAGGTTCACGATCAGAACGTCCCGCGTCTGGCCGATCCGGTGCACGCGGCCGATCCGCTGCTCGACCCGCATCGGGTTCCACGGCAGATCGTAGTTGATCAAGGCATGGGCGAACTGGAGGTTCACGCCTTCCGAGCCCGCGTCCGTCAGCAGGAGCACCTGCCCGTCGCGCTTGAACTCGGCGACCACCCGGTCCTTCTCCTTCTGCCCCATCTTCCCGTTGAAGCAAAGCACCTTGTAGCCCTCGCGCGTGAGCGCCTCGGCCAAGAAATCCTGGGTCTCGTAGAAGCCCGTGAACACCAGGGCCTTGTCCTGGTGGTTCTTCAGGAAGGTCTTCAGCGCCTCGAGCTTGGAGACCACCTCGATCCTTCGGGCCAGATTCGCGATGGGAGCCAGTTCTTGCGCTTCTTCGGAGGTCACGTAGCTCATCATGGCGCTCAGGCTCTTGGCCAGGGCGGCGGGACTGGAGCTCAGCATCCGCGAGAGCCGGATGAACTGCAGCGTCTGCTGCCCCTTGCTGCTGCCCTTGCCCATCTGGCTGCCGACATACTGCACCACCGCGTCGTGAAGTCTCAGCTCCTCGGGCGTGCCCTCCAGCCGGATGGTCTCGACCTTGCGATCGACGAAGCGAATCCCCACCTCCGAACGCCGGTGCCGCACCATGACCTGGGAGAGCTTCTGCGAGAGGTCTTCCGGGTTCTTGAGCACCCGGCCCTTCGGATCCTCGATGTAGCGGCTGCGGAAGCTGTCCTTGCTGCCAAAGAGCCCTTCGGCCACCAGGTTCACGAGGTTGTAGAGCTCGAAAAGCGAGTTCTGGATCGGGGTCGCCGTCAAGAGCAGCATGTAGCGGCTCTGCAGCTTCTTCACGAACTGGTAGGCGACCGTGGCGTCGTTCTTCAGGCGATGGGCCTCGTCCACCACCAGGATGTCCCAGCGCTTGCGAAGGAGTGCGTCAGCGTTCGTGGGGTGCTTGGCGGTATCCAGGCTGACGATCAGCCGATCGAGGTTCTGCCAGTCCTGCGTCTCCTCGCCAGCCACCGAGAAGGACTCGCCGAACTTGCCCGAGAGCTCCCCCTGCCACTGGGTGGTCAAGGGCGCCGGTGTCAGGATCAGGATCCGACGCGCGAGCCCGCGGCTCAGGTACTCCTTGAGGATCAGGCCCGCCTCGATCGTCTTGCCCAGACCCACCTCGTCGGCCAAAATGGCGCGGGTATGCATCTTGTTGATGGTGGTCATGACCGCCGCGATCTGGTGGGGTAGCACCTGGATCCGCTCGCCCTCCAATTGCTGGATGGCCCTCAGCTCGGTGATTTCCGAGCCCAAGGAGAGCAGATGCGCCTGGATGCAGACCTTTTGCCAGGAGGGGGGATCGTACTCGGCGCGCGACAGGCGCGAGAGACCTTCTTGAATACCGGAGTAGACGCGTTTCACGGGGGTCCTTTTCATCGAAACTCAGTTCGATCCTAATCCAGCCCCGTCTCCGGCGAAGTGACCCGCGCCACCGCATCCGGTGAGAACCCCGATCGGGCGGGTAAAGGATTCTATAGCTATCGCCTTCCTGCATGCCGGTACGCGTTCATGACGGGCAGTCCCAAAGTGGGTTTCTCGCGATCCCTCGCAGCCTTGCGGAAGAGCCGCGGGCGCTAAAGCCCCCTTCACCTGGAGGATCTCACCATGCCGCAAGCCCGCCCTTGGCAAGAAGCGCTTCTTGCTCCCGGGCGCTTCACCCCCGGGCGTTTCGCCCTCGGGCTCAAAGCTCTCGCTCGCCGGATCGTGGGCCGCGACACTCCGCTGCATGCGCTGGAGGCGGCGATCGCCCATGCCATGGCCATGCGTGCGATCCTCCACCCTGCCCTCGAGCACCTGCGCTTCGCCCTCTGGGCCTCTAGCCAGGGCATCCCCGCCGACAACCTCGAGGTCCCCGACTCCTTCGCCCTGGGCGAAGACCGCATGCGCGCATTGACGGCCCAATTGCGGCTCTTCTCGCGGCTGCGGGAACGCGTCCAGGCCGTTCTGGCCATGGCGGACGCGGCCGACGCCGAGCTGGAAGTCGCCCAAGAACTCCATGCCTACCTCAAAGCCGGAGGAGCCGGCGAGATCCGCGAGGCGGTCCCCCGCGAGATAGCCACGCTTTACGCCTTCTTCCCGCATGCCCGCGATATGTTCTGGGAGTTCCCGCTCTTCGCACCCCTCTTCGAGCTGGCGATGGCGCGCCCTGCCGCGTCCGACGACCACCCGGCGGGGCGCGTCCCCGTTCGCTTCCGGGACTACCTGGAGCCGATCGGGGCCTCGCCGCCCCTGCTCGAATGCGACGGGACCTGTACCTACTGCACGCATCGCGCCTTGCCGCCGCAGGTGGGCGTCTACGGCCTGGAGATCCCCGATCCGGCCCGCCCCGAGCACGTCTACCAGGCGCTCAAGCCTCCCATGTTGCTCGTCGAGGTCGGCCTTCACGGGGTATCGATGATCGACCCCGAAGAGGGCCGCATGCTGGACACCGTCGCCGCCATGCGCCTCCAGCTCGCCAAGGCCACGGGTTACGTCGCTTGCCCGGTCACCTTCAAGGACAACCTCTCCCTGCGTCCCAACGGCTTCCGCATCTTGGTCCGCGGCCAAGAGGTCGCCTCGGGCGAGTTCCTGATGGGCTACTCGCTCGCCGTGCCACAGGGGCGTGTGGCGGATGGGCGATCGCCCAACGGCTTCCCCCAGGACTTCCCGGCCTTCCACGACCCCGAGGAAAGCCTCTCGGCTTTCTGGGTTGCGGGGCCCGAACTCAAGCGTGCGCAGCGCTTCGGCTACCGCCTCCTGTCTCCGGACGAGGTGGTCGTGAGGCACCTGGAGCTGGTCCTCCGGAAGTACTCCTACGAGCTTTTCACCCTCGAAGAGCTCAAATGGCTCCTGGACGAGCTGCATTCGACCGATCCCCTGCTGGTCGAGGCCTTACCCGAGACCCTGACCCTGCTGGAGCTTCACCGGGTGATCCAGCACCTGATGCGCGAGGGCGTGCCCCTGAGGCCGCTCCAGGACGTGCTAAGGCGCCTCCTGGACTTCGGCAAGCTCACGCATGACCCGGTCATGCTCGCGGAGATGGTCCGCAAGGCCCTCACTAACTAAAAAGAGGCCCCGAGTCATCTCGGGGCCTCGATCATTTGCTGGACTTACTTCCCGTTGAAAGTCTGGACGAACTGGGCCCAGGGGGTGGTGCCGAAGAACTGCTTCTTCGGGTCGGTGTAGTTGGGGTTCACCTGGCTCAGATCGAAGTAGACTTTCAGGCCCTGGTAGACCTGGTTCGAAGTGCGGCCGGTGGTCACGTTGGCCACGACCGAGCGCTGGAACTCCTGCGAGACCTTGCTGGCCAGCGTCCGAGTCGAGGACGGCAGCGTCGCATCCTGGCTCAGCAGCTGGGCCGTGTAGCCGAGGTCGATGGCCGCTTCCTCGCCGTTGCCCGTGGCACTCATGCTCAGGGCCTTGCGGAAGTTGTTCACCAGGCTCGCCTTCGCCGAGGCATTGCCGCTGGTCACGATCAGGTCCTTGGCGAGGTCGTTGACGGCGGGGACGACGCGATCCTTGAGCTTCTCCAGGTCGATCGCCGAGAGCGTGCCGTTGCTGCCGCGCTTGCTGTAGTAGTTGCCGTAGCTCTTGACGATCTCGGAGGCGAACTCGCGCGGGTAGATCGTGGGCTTCTTCGAGAGCACTTCCGCGAGCGAGCGGTACTCCCAGCCGTCACCGGGTTCGGTCTTCTCGGACGAGACCAGGAAGTCGGAGACGCGCGAGAGCTGGTAGGCAGTCTCGATGTGGCCCAAGAGGCAGACGTCGAAGCCCATGATGTCGAACTTGGAGCTCGACGAGACCGACTGGGCGACGCGCCAGAGATCGACCAGGTTCAGGTGGTTGTCGGTGGCGTCGTCCCAGCAGAAGGATTTGAGGTGGGTCGGATCGGCGAACGCCCCGCCGCCATGGTTCCAGATGACGAACATGCTGCGGCGAGAGGGGTAGTTCTTGGTGCCCCAGTCGATGAACTTCTTCAGGGTCTCAGGAGAGCCCGAGTCCACTTCCTTGTTCGCCGGGATGACGGCTCCGCCGTCGTTCACGATGGTCGACGTGGCGGGCTGGCCCGTGGTCTTGGTGGAGATCTCCACGATCCGCGAGTCGCCCTTCTGGGCCTGGTCGACCATGGCGACGAAGCGGACGCGGTCCGACGTCAGGCCCGCCTGCATCTCCTCAAGGTCCTTGGTGGCGAAGCGGGAGAGGTTGTTGTCGGCGGCCACGTAGACGAAGACCGTCCAATCGGCGGCGTTCCGGCCGGGACCCTTGGTCCCGTCGAGCTCGAAACTGCCGTTGGCGCCGCCAAGTAGGCCTGGCGCCACTCCACAACCGGCGAGAAGCATAGAAGTGAGCAAGGTAGCCGGAAGCAGGCGTTTCATCGTAGTCCTCCAATCATGGTGCGTAGGAAACTATAGGTTATCGGAGGGCTGCGCTTTCGTTAAGAACTTGTAAATATATCCGTCGCGCCTAAGGAATGGCTCACTCGATAAGGAATGGCTCAGTCCGGTCGGTTCGGTCCTCCGCCGCCTCTCGAACGCTTCCCCAGGCTGGTAGTTGGATTAGAGCCTAGGCCTGGGGAGCCGGGCCTGCTGAGATCAGTTGTGAATAGCGGTGGGGAGCCCCTGTCTCGGCTGAGGATCGGAAGTGGGAACAAGATGGATCGTAGAGCCGAGACATCCCCACTCCGTCGTGGCCCGGCCGCTGTCGAGGAGACGGCTTGAGGACTCGACCGCCCTTCCCTCGCCTACCATCGTGGGCCTCACCAACCAATTGGCAGGCCGCATGTCAGCCGGCTCCACAGGCAGCGTGACGGGCCTCGTGTTCATCCTTGATTCGGGACGCAAGCGGTCTCGCCCTCACGGTGCTACACTCGGCCACCGGACGAGAATGCTCACGCTGGGTAATTCCTGAGCCCGACTGCCCGGCGCCAAGGTGGAATGGATAGGAAGGCCACGGATGGCCGAGAGCAGCAAGGACCGAACCGGCCGGACTGAGCCACTCCTTACCAGCAGGACTGAGCGGTTCCTTATTCCGGCTTGGCGTTCTGCTGCAGTGCCTTGGGGGCGGGACCCGCAGGCTCCGGCGTGCCCATGACATGGTTGGTGTAGCGGGCTGCGTTGAAGAGGGCGTCAGAGAGACGGTTGAGATAGGTCACGACCAAGGGGTTGAGCTCTTCATCGCGCGCGACGGTGACGGAGAGCCGTTCGGCCCGGCGCACGATCGTCCGCGCCAGGTGAAGGCCCGCGCCGGCGGGGCTTCCCCCGGGAAGCACGAAGCTCGTCAGAGGCGGGATCTTCTCGTCGAGGGAGTCGATCAGGCGCTCAAGGAAGTCGATCTGCTCTTGATCGGCTTCCCAGCCGGGACGACGCCCCGGAGGAGTGGCGAGCTCCGCGCCGATGTTGAAGAGCACGCGCTGGACTTCCAGAAGGCTCTCTCGAAGGTCTTCGAGCTCAGCGGGCATATGGGCCAGGGCCAGTCCCATAGCCGAGTTGGCCTCGTCCACGGTGCCATAGGCCTCGACCCGTAGGTCGTCCTTGGAGACCCGCTTCCCGAAAAGCAGCGAGGTCTGACCCGTGTCGCCGGTCTTGGTGTAAATCTTCATGAGGTTCCCTTTCCGTGGAAACGTGGCTCTGGTGTGTGGATTCCCATGGTGCGGGGAACCCTCGGAAAGGGCAAGCGCCTCTGGCGCTCGGGGCAAAGGGCGGAGAATCGTGAGGGTTAGAGTTCGAGCACCCGAACCCAGCCCGCCGTGCGGTAGGGATCGCCGGACGCCGTGCGGAAGCCCATGTTGGGGCCGATTCCGGTCAGGAGGTACTGGCGGCTAGTCACGTCGGCCTTGGTGAGGTCCGTCAGCAGGATGTCGTTGGCGTCGTCGACGCTAGGAAGCATGTGATGGACGGGAAGGCCGAACTGCGGAAGCCCGATGAAGCCTTCGTCTTGGGCCACGTTGAGCGCCCAGAGCCAGCGACCTTGCTCGTCTTGCTCTTCGCTGCGCCAAACCCGAACCCGCACTCGGCTCGCCACCGTCGCGCCGGGGCGCTGCCAGGCGGCGTCCTGCTCCCGACCCCAGTAGAAGAGCGGAGCGACCGGCGCGTTGGGGTAGGCATCCGACCAGATCTGCGCCGTACGCATCCGTTCGGTGCTTTCAGGAGTCACGGGATCCGCTGCCATCCAGCCGGTCTTGTCGAAAGCCTCGATGAGCTGGGCTTCCGTAGCCGCTACGACCATCGTGATCGGCTCGGCATCCCGGCCTTGGGCGTCCGTGGCGTGCAAGGGGAAGGTCATGCGGGGCAAAGAGGCGTCCGCAGGAGGGGGAGCAATCTCGGAGGAGACGGCCGGAGGCTCAGGCTGCCACGCGCCCACGGGATGCTTGGCGCATCCGGTGGCCATGAGGGCGATCGCGATCATCAGCAGCAAGCGCATCTCGGTTCTCCTTTCAAAGGAGTTATCCCGAGGAGCCCCGGAGATCTTGGTTGTATCGTAGGAAAGCTTCCGTTAAGCTTCAGCGCGCGCGGGGGTTAGTAATGCTCGTCGTGCTCGGGGATCTTGCCGCGGAAGAGCCAGTAGATGCCGATGAAGTACGTGACGGCGAGCGCCATGCCGAGGGTCCACCAGCCGAGCCCGATCATGAGGCCGGTCTGGGAGGCCGAGGCGTTGAAGACGGTGAGCGATCGCCCGGGCTCGATGGCCGGCAGGACCATCGGGTAAAGGGCAAAGACCGTGCTCGTGAGCATGCCGACCAGGTAGGCGGCTGAGCCCAGGAAGGCTCCCTTCTCGTCACCGCGGCGGAGCATGAGGCCCATGGCGACGAGACCGCCTATGGCAAGCAGGGGCAAGAGGAAGCCCAGGGGCCAGCGCTGGAAGTTGGTCCAAAGTGCGGGCCGCAGGGAGAAGGTCATGATGGTGGCGATCGCCGTCAGCCCCACCATGACGCCCCAGAACCCCAGCCCCGTGCGCAGGCACCGATCCCTCAGCTCCCCCGTGGTCTTGAGCGCGATCCAGGCCGCCCCGTGCACGCTCAGGGCAGCGAGCGACAGGAGTCCGATCGTGACCGTGTACCAGTCCAGCACGCCAGGGTTCGGCCCGATCGGGCTGAACGTGGTCCAGAGGGCCAAGAAGAAGTGCCCTTGCTCGTCAATCGGCACTCCGCGGACCACGTTGCCCAAGGCCACCCCGAAGAAGAGGGCCAGGAGGGAGCTTCCGACGAAGAACGCGCCGTCCCAGAAGTCCCTCCAGAGCGGCGAGGGTAGGTGCGAGCGCAGCTCGATCGAGACGCCGCGGATGATGAGGAGCCAAAGAACCAGCATCAAGGGGAGGTAGAAGCCGCTGAAGCTGGTGGCGTAGAGCAGCGGGAAGGCGAAGAAGAGGCTGCCGCCCGCCGCGATCAGCCAGACCTCGTTACCATCCCATACCGGGCCGATGGCCTTGAAGATCTTGCGGCGCTCGGCGTCCGACTTGGCCACGAACGGATGGAGCGTGCCCGCGCCGAGGTCGAAGCCGTCCAGCACCACGTACATGATGAGCATGAAGCCCACCAGCCAGAACCAGAGCGTCTGCATGGCTACACGCTCAGCCCCTGGGCCGCCCCAGGGGGAAGGGGCTCGACCTCGGGGCCATGCGCCACTTCTCGGGCCAGCAAGAAGAGGTAGAGCACGCCCAAGAGGAAGTACATCCCCATGAAGCCCAGGATCGTGAACCAGATGTTGCCGCTCGAAACCTGCGGCGAGGTGCCTTCGCTCGTGCGCATCAGGCCGTAGACCAGCCATGGCTGCCGCCCCAGCTCGGTGACCATCCAGCCTGCGGAGTTCGCGATGAACGGGAAGGGCATCGCCAGCATCAAGACCCAGAGCATCGGTCGGGTGGTGTAGAGCTTGCGCCGCCACAAGAGCAAGGCGCTAAGCCCCATGATGGCAATGAAGATCGTCCCTAGTCCTACCATGATGTGATAGGCGTAGTAGAGCAGGGGAATGTTATCCGGCCAGTCCGACTCGGGGAAGGCATCCAGGCCCTTGATCTCGGCTCCCCATGATTGATAGGTCAAAAAGCTCAAGGCCCAAGGCACGATGATCGGGTTGTCCAGCTGGCGCTTCTCCATGTCGGGCTGCCCGAGGATGGCAATTCCCGCCCCGTGCTCGGTCTTGAAGAGCCCCTCCATCGCCGCGAGCTTGACGGGCTGCTTCAAGGCGACTTGCCGCCCCTCCAAGTCCCCGCTCGGGAAGAGCTGGAAAAGGCTCGCGATCAGGCCTGCGATCACGCCCAGCTTCACGAACATGCGTCCGTACCGCTCATGCTTGCCGGAGAGCAAGTAAAAGGCTCCGATCCCGGCCATGACGAAGGAGCCCGTGATCACCGCGCCGCTCTGGTTATGCGGCAGCGAGGCGACGAGCCACGGATTCAAGAGGATCGCCCAGTAGTTGGCGATGTCCACCCCGCCTCCTTCGGTCACGCGATAGCCCACCGGGTTCTGCATCCAGGCCATGGTCGCGAGGATGAAGTACGCCGATAGCCAGGTTCCCAAAAAAACCATCAAGGACGCGAACCAGTGGACGCGTTGCCCGAAGCGCCGCTCGCCGAAGAGGAAGATCCCCAGGAAGACGGATTCCAGGAAGAAGGCGAATGCGCCCTCCATGGCCAGCGTATGTGCGATGATTCCCCCGGCGAACGCGCTGAAGCGCGCCCAGTTGGTCCCGAACTGGAACTCCATCGGGATCCCGGTCACCACGCCCATCACGAAGGTCACCGCGAAGATCTTGGCCCAGAAGCGCGCGGCCCGGTTATGGGCCTCGTCCCCGCTGACCATGTAGCGGGTCTTGAGCACGAAGATCAGCAGGGCCAGACCCATCGTCAGCTGCGGAAACAGGTAGTGGAAGGTGATGGTGAACCCGAACTGAAGCCGGGAGAGGATCGTCGCATCCATGGCCGCTCCAGACCTCGCCTCCGCCCGCATCCGGCCCGATGGCCGGAGAGACCCTCCCTCGGCCGCATGCCAAGGCCTGCGACGAGCGTAGGGGGTGAAGCTTGATCAGGGTAGGGACCGCTGGAGAAAGGGTTTGACCGGTGGCGGTGCGGTCGGGCGTTCGGCGTGGGGCGATCGCCTAGCGCGTGATGGCCACCGGCATCAGCCGGCGCAACTCCCGCCGGCGGGCTGCGCCGCCCGACGCTCCCAGGAGGCCGAAGTACTCCCGGTAGACCTCTTGGTGCGGCAGGATCAGGTCTCGGATGGCCTGGTCGATGCGCGCCAGCTTCTCGGAGTCGGCGGGCTCTGCCAAGAGCCGCGCGAGCCGCCGCCCCCAGCCGGTGCCCCCGTACTTGGGGCGCTCGACGAAGGCATTGCGCACCCGTTCGAGACGCGTCATGACGTAGAGTAGCCCGCAGCGCTGGAGGTAGCCGAGATCCCCCGCGAAGGTGCCGGACGGCTCCGAGGTCTCGAAGGCCTTGGGGTAGCGATCGCCAAACGCCGAGACCACCGACGGGTGTCGGATGATTGCCCAGACGGCTTCCGTCCCGTCGAGGTAGAGCCGCTCCTCGCCCAGCACTTGCTCCAGCAGTCCCAAGGTCAGGTAGCAGACCAAAAAGAGCACGTCCATTCGCGAGGGCATGTGCCGGATCTGCTCGGCCAAGAGGTCGTAGGTGGCCTCCTCCATGGCGAGCAGCAGGCCCATCTGGGTCTTGTCGCCTCCCCAGAGCTCGGCGAGCATGCCCTCGGCCTTCGCCGGGTCCATGCTGGGATCCAGCAGCTTGTAGCGCGAGACCCAGTGCTCGAAGGCCTCGTCGCCGACCCGTAGCCCCGGCGGTCCGTAGACGTGAAGGGCGGCTCCGTCGTGAGAGGCCGCGATGATGCCCTGAATGGTCGGGAACTCGGTGAGCTTGCCGTGCCAGGGCACCAGCCCCGTCGGGGTGGTCGGGATCGGATCGGTCGGCGCCTTCACTCGCGTGATGTCGATCATGGCGCCGCCCTCAATGTCCTTGCCGATTCGCTCCTGCAACTGTTGGGCCACGCTCAGCCCTTCGAGGCGCAGCGACTGGATGCCGTAGCGCGCGACGGGCGAGAGCACCCGGAAATCGTAGGCGTAGCGCTCTTCCACCGTGGACGTTCCCGAGACCAGGCCCTGGAGCTTGGCCCATGAGGCGGGGGCATGCAGGCGCAGGAAGTACTCGAGGTCGGCGTCCTGGCCCTCGTTGACGATCCGGGTGAACTCTTGGCGGCCGGCGTCGTCGGCCGTCAGCAGGGCGTCACGGATGCACTCGGCCAGGATCAGGTCGCCCAGCCGGCTGAAGGGGTTGTTCTGGACATGCGAGATCAGGTGAAACCGCGCGAAGAGGATCTGCTGGGCCACGTAGAGCCGCTCGGAGTTGAGGACGATCCCGTAGGTGGGGTCCGGCACGTAGAGCTCGCGCAGCGCCTGGATATCCACCCCGGGCGCGAAGCCGCAGTAATAGTTATCCCGCAGCACGTAGTCGATTCGGTCGGCGTCGATCTCGGAGTGGGTGAAGAAGTTGAACTCCGGGCGGGAATGCTCGCCGATGGCCGCCAGGGCCAGTTCCTCGCGGTCGAGCTCCCGGTACCCGGGATGCCGCGCCAGAACCTCGCCGATCTCGGGGTCGTTGCAGACCAACTCACGCGTCCGCTGCTCGTGATCGAGGAACTGGTGGAGGAAGCTCAGTTCGGGTCGGTCGACGTGGCGGCGGGCGGCGTCCTCCAGGGAGTGCGAGAAGGGCCGGTGCCCGATGTCGTGGAAGAGCGCGGCCAGCCGGATCAAGCGCAGTTCGGAGTCGTCGAAGCCGAGCCGCTCGGCCAGGAGTCCCGCGGTGTGCATGGCGCCGATGACGTGCTCGAAGCGCGTATGGTGGGCGCCCGGGAAGACCACGTAGGCCATGCCCATCTGGCGGATGCCGCGTAGGCGGCTCAAGGCCCGGGTCCGCAGCAGCTCCCACTCGCAGGCGGTCATCGGGACCATCCCGTGAATGGGGTCGCGTAGGGAGTGCGGGAACTTCATCGCTTCACCTCCGGCTCTTCCGGCTGAGCTTAGCCCCGCCGCGGGGGCGACGGGGCGAGGTCGGCTAAACGCTCTGAGGGACGTTGGACTGCGCGGCGCTCGCGCCCAGGCCGATGAACGCGGCGTGGGGGAGGCTCTCGCGCATGCTCGCAGGCGTCACCTTGACCAGCTCGATGGTCTGCGAGTGAAGGTCCTCCATCGAGAACGAGTTGCAGTAGCTGAGGCCCGAGCGGATGCCGCCTTCCAGCTCCCGGACGAGGGGAACGACCGAGCCCTTGTAGGGGAGGTAGGTCGAGATGCCCTCGGGCGTGCGATCGGAGCCGACCACCTTCTGGGCGCCGGCCGAGGCCATGCCCCGGTACAGCTTGAAGGACTGCCCGTCGCGCTCGATGATCTCGCCGGGGGCCTCGTCGGTGCCGGCGAAGAGCGAGCCGATCATGACCGTGTCGGCGCCTGCCACCAGGGCCTTGACGATATCCCCGGAGTTGCGGATGCCGCCGTCGGCGATCAAGGTCGGGGCGTGCTTGAGGCGCGGCTTGGCCTTGCGCTTCTCGACGTCCCACCAGCGATCCAGCGTGGCGCGCGCCTTGATGATGGCCGAGAGCTGCGGCACCCCGCAGCCGGTGACGATCCGGGTGGTGCAGACCGCTCCGGGGCCGACTCCCACCTTGAGCGCGTGCGCCCCGGCTTCCAGCAGGTCCCAGACGCCCTCGGAAGTGGCCACGTTGCCCGCGATCACCCAGAGGGAGGGGTAGCGTTCCCGCACGGCCTGGATCATCTCCATCACCCGGTCGTGATGCCCGTGCGCCACGTCGATCAGGACCATGTCCAGGTTCGGGACCATGCCGAGTTTGTCGAGATCCTCGGGCTTGACCCCGATCGTCATCACCTTCAGGCCCGGCACCCGGCTCACCATCTCGGCATGCCTCCGGGCATCCGGGATGAAGCGGTGGATGACGCCCAGCCCGCCGAGTTCATGCATGGCCTTGGCCATGGCTTCCTCGGTTACGGTGTCCATGTTGGCGGAAAGGATGGGCAGCTCGAGGGTCAAATCCCCCACCAGACGGCTCCGCAGCGAAACGTCCTTGCGGGAGCGCACCGAGGAGCGCTTCGGGACGATCAGCACGTCGTCGAAGGTCAACCCGTAGTTTTCAAGCAGTTTAACAGCCATCGTTCCTGTCCTTCATGAACCCCAAATCCGCTCCCCATGCTACCACGCCCGGCTTCGTTTGGCCTGCCGCTCCGACGCGCGAGCCTGCCCGGACAGGCCTGGATTCCCCCGGGGAATGCCCGGGTACAAGAACTAGCGAGCGTTGGAGTGAAGGAGAGTTAGGCGATGATCAGGCAGAGCTGGGAGTTCGTGGTTCCAGGCGCGCCGGAGGAGCTCTGGCCCTATGCGGGAGACTCCGAACGCTTCAACCGCCTGATCCGAAACCCTGCCGTGACCTACCGCGAGGAGCCCGACGCGCGCGGCGGTATTCGGCGCTACGGCCGCTTCCGCATCCACGGCATTCGCATGGAGTGGCGTGAGCACCCTTACGAGTGGCGCGAGAACGAGTCTTGGAGCGTGCTGCGGGAATACTCTCGCGGCCCGCTGTCGCGCTTCCAGCTGGCCCTCCGGCTCGTCCCGGACGGCCCCCGGACCCGCATGGTCTTCACCCTCGAGCTCACGGCGCGCTCTCCCTTGACGGCTCCGGGGCTACCGCTTGTCCTCTTGGAGGTTCAGCAGAAGACTAAAATGTTCGCCGAACGCATCAAAGGCTGGGCAGCTGGTCGTTTTGACCGCATCTTCACCGAACCGGTCCCGACGCTCGGCCTCGTTGCGCGTTCGCGCATCGATTCCCTGGGCGCCCAGCTGATCGAGCGGGGCTTCGAGGGGACGCTGGTCGAACGCCTGGCCAAGATGGTGAGCGACGCCCCCGATTTCGACCTCCTCAAGATCCGCCCCTACGCCGTGGCGGACGCCTGGAAAGCCGATCGCCAGACGGTTCTCAGGCTCTTTTTGCATGCCACCCGCCTGGGTCTCCTCGACATGAGCTGGGACCTGGTCTGCCCGGCCTGCCGCGGAGCCAAGGAGCGCCATGCGTCGCTCGGAGAGCTCTCTGAGTCCGTGCACTGCGCCTCTTGCAACATCGACTTCCGAGCCAACTTCGACTCCTCGGTGGAGCTGACGTTCCGGCCTTCACCCGCCATCCGCAAGGTCGAAGCCATGATCTTCTGCGTAGGCGGGCCCGGGAATACCCCGCATGTCGTCGCCCAGCGCTACCTGGCGCCTGGCAACTCTGAGACTCTGACGGTACCGAAGGTGCCCGGCGCCTACCGCCTGCGCAGCCCGCAGATTTCCGGTCAGACCGCGTTCACCGTGACGCCGGACGGGCCTGCGGCTTGCGACCTCACGCTCACGGCGGCCATGCCCTTGCCGGCCGAGCTCGCGATCGTCCCAGGAGGGACGCTGCGCCTGCAGTCGACCGAGGCCGAGGCCACGGTCTTCATCATGGAGCGCGTGGCTTGGGCGGATCATATCGTGAGAGCCTCGGCGGTGACCGCCATGCAGGAGTTCAGGGACTTGTTCGCGGCGCAAAACCTCGCTCCGGGCGTCGAGATGGGTATCTCCCGCCTGGCCTTCCTGTTCAGCGATCTCAAGGCTTCGACCGCCATGTACGCCTTGATGGGGGATGCTTCCGCTTTCTCCTTGGTCCAGGACCATTTCCGGATCTTGGAGCGCGAGGTGGCCGCGCATGGTGGGGCCGTCGTCAAGACCATCGGGGACGCTATCATGGCGGTCTTTCCCGATGCGGGCGATTGCGTGAAGGCTGGGCTCGCCATCCAGCGGGCGATCGCCGACTTCAACGCCACGTCGGAGCGCCCCCCGATCACCGTCAAGCTCGGCGCCCACCTCGGCCCCACCATCGCCGTGAGCCTGAACGACCGTCTGGATTACTTCGGCACGACCGTCAACGTCGCGGCCCGCGTCCAAAACGAATCCCATGGCGGGGATCTGGTCCTGACCGAAGAGTTGCTCGCCGATCCCGGAGTGCAAACGGCGCTGTCCAGCCAGAACTTGGCCCGGGAGGGCTTCGAGGTTCGCTTGAAAGGCTTGGAGTCCGCCTATCGGCTTACCCGCCTCTGGCTGCAGGAGCGACAAGGCACCGACAGGCTGCTGGAGCGCATGGTCGAGGCGATGAGCGTCCCCGCCGACGCCTCCTAGAGGGATTTTCAGCCGCGGGCGTTAGCCCGGGCGAGGGCGTTTGATGCCTTAGGCCTTCGGTTCGGGAATCCGTAGCCGGGTTCCCGCCAGGTAGAGCAGGAACGCCCCCAGCGCGCCGATCGCCCAGAAGCCGGCGCCTGGATAAAACCGATTAAGGACGTGCTCGAGAGTCAAGAGGACGGTCGTCAGGATGACGCTGATGACGATGCCTCCGTAGAGTCCCTTGGTGAAGATGGAGTTGAGCTCCCTGCGGGCCAGTCCCTTGACGGAGGCTTCGATCTCGCGTGGGTCGGCTTCCTTGACCTTGGCCTCCACGATGCTGCGGATGTCGATCATCCGCGAGAGCCGGGGCGCCTCCTTGCGCGCCAGGCTGATGACCTGGACGCTCAGGGTGTCGTGGATGCGTTCGAGCCGCTCCTCGCCCAGCCGCTCTCTCAACTGGCCGATGGGAAGGGTGAGCAGGTAGGAGACGACCGAGCGAATGGCCGTCTGAAGCTGATCGCGCATGTCCGGGCCGCGCATCACCCCTACGGCGAAGTTCATCACCCCGGAGACGGCGCTCTGGATGGACTGGGGATCGCCTTCCTTGAGGTCGGGCGGCAGGACGTCCTTCAAGGGCGTGCGGCGGGCGCCGGCCATCAAGCGTGAGGTCCAGGTGCGGTAGGTGGCGATCGCCGCCTCGCTCTCCAGCAGGGTCGCCAGGGCTGAGCTGGCCTTCTGGCGCAGTTCCTCGGGAATCGCGGTGTAGCGCTGGGAGATGGGCACGTCGATCAGGTCGTCGAGGAACTGATCGATCTTCTTGCGCAGGGCGGGCCCTTCGTCGGGACTATTAAGCTGCTCGCGCAGCCGCTTCACCTGATCGGGAATGGATTCCAGGACCTTCTTGCGCAGGAAGGCATCCTCCTCGCGAAGCTGCGTCCGGACCATCCAGCCCAGGAACTCGTCGAAGAGGTTCTGGCGCGGCAGACCCAGGATGAGGTTGACCAGCAAATCGAGGACGTGCTTCTCGATCCAGGCCATGGACTCCTTTTGGCGCAGCATGGTCTCGAGCGCCTCCAGCCAGGAGGGAAGGTTGGCGTGGATCTCGCGCCGGGCGGTGATCAGGGTCTCCTCAGGCAGCAGCTCCGAGAGGGGACCCATCTGCGCGAGCTTGGCGTCGACGTCCGCAAGCAGCCGCGGCAGCTGCTCGGGGGCGTGCGTGACCACCGTCTCCAGGAAGCGATCGAAGGCCTCGAACAAGGGCGGGGCGATCAGCTCTTCGAGGGTGGCATCGCGCCGATCCCGCAAGTAGCCCGAGATCACGTCCGAAATCTGCTGGAGGAAGGCCTCCGACATGGCGAAGGCGAGCACTTGCTCCGCCAGCCAGCCGCTGATGACGTCCACTTCCTCGTCGATGGCGCTGGAATCGGGAAACAGGGCGCAGAGTGCATCGCGAATCGACGGAAGCTCCCGGGAGACGGCCCTTTCGACGGCTTCTTGCACGTTCGCACGCAGCTTGGCCTCCATGTCCGGGCTCTGGAGGAAGGCCGAGAGGGCGTCCTCGTTGAGCAGCCGCTCGGAGATCATGTTGGCGAGCTGGCGGGCGAGCGCGTCCTGGCGGGCGGGAAGGACCCCGTGAAGCGGGATTCCCGCGACCACCCGCCGACGGTAGGGGCGGAACAGCAGCTGCACCGCGCCGAAGTCGACGAGGCGGCCGGTCAATCCCCCGATGATGACCGCAAGCAGGAATTCGTGGGCGAGAATCGGATCGATCATGGGCGTCGAGCCTAGCGGCTCCAGGTCACCTCCCAGGGGCCCCACTCGCCGTTCTCACCCTGCGCATGCACCCAGAGCAGCTGACGGCTCTCCGGCAGCGAGAGCGAGCCTTGGGCCGTCATGCCCGAGGCATTGAGCGGCATGCCCGTGCCGGGAGTTCCGGGCGTTCCCAGGAAGGCCTCGGCGCGCCGCAGCGCGACGTCGGACTGGATGCGAACCGTGGAGCCCGCGACCGAGGCGTCCTGGAGGGCGGGGCCGAAGACCCGGGCCGGACGGTCGGCGACCTTGAGGGCGTAGAGCATCATCGGCCGGTTCTCGTTCCAGAAGCGATCGACCTTGGAGAACGGGGGATCGAAGCCGTCGTTCCACGAGCCGATCTCGATCGTGTAGGAGAGCGTCCCCAGCGTCTCGAAGGCCCAGTCCACGTCATCGCCGCCGTTCAGGTAAAGCTCCGAGCCTTGCTGGGCTTTGTAGCCGGAGAGCTTGCCGAATTCCTTGCCGATGGCGGCGAGGCGGGGATCGGGAGCCGGATCGGACTTGTGATCCCAGGGCCAGAGCACCATGTTGCTGTAGGAATGGATGGTCAAGAGGAAGATGGGCTTCTTCGCGGTCATGAGATCGCGCATGGCCTGGGTCTCGGGCTCCGAGAAGGGCGCCTTGCCGCGGAACGTGTCCGATTCCGGCTGCGGGCTGTCGCCGACGGTACCCCAGGCGGTCGCGTAGTTGCGGTTGAGGTCCACTCCGACCCGGCGCTTGCCGCCGGTGACGTCGTTGGTGTTCTTGCGCTGGTTTGCGCCCTTGGCGGCCAGGGCATGGCCGTCCGGGTTGACCATGGGGACCAGCCAGATCTCTCGCGTGTCCACCCAGGCGGTGATCTCGGGGTCCTGGCCGTACTGGCCAATCAGCAGTTGCGCCATGCGCAGGACCATCTCGGGGGTCACGAGCTCGCGGGGATGGTGGCATGCAGCGAAGACCAGTACCGGTTTGCCGGTGCCCTTGCCGACCTTGAGGGCGACGATGTCGCGATCGGCGCGTTTCTGGGTCTTCTCCCAGGAGTCGCCCAGGTCGATCACGCTGGCGAGGTCGGGTCGCTGCTGCGCGAGGCTCTTGAACTCGGCGGTGATTTGCTCGTAGGTATGGTACCCGGCGTCGAAGCGGTTCATGAGGCGCTTATCAGGCAGTTGGGTAACGCGCATCCCCAATCGCTTGGCCTGGTCCACCTGGGCTGGGGTCAGGGCGGCCTGCGCCTGGCGCTTCTCGTTGTCGACGGACCAGAGGTCGATGCCCGTGCCGATGAGCTGGGTGAGCTTGTCGCGATCGCCGTAGTGGAGGACGACGGCGGCCGTGCCCGAGGAGTGGGTGAAGGCGACCGGAGTCGCGTTCGGATCGCCTCCGAGCAGCGATCTCCCTTGGTCCACCCAGCTGCAACCGGTCAGGACACTGGCGGAGACGAGGGTCAGGACGAGCGACCGGATCGCGTGCACGGAGTCCTCCTACGGAACAGCCGCAGGCGCTGCGGCAGCGGGGTGACTCCCTCAGTCTAGCTTAAGGTCTTCTTAAACTACAAGTCCTCCCAGCGCCCGTAGCTTTTTCTTCTTCCAGCGAAGCGGCATGAAGAAACGCCCTCCAAACCAAGAGAGGCTGGGCAGTTGCCCAGCCTCTCTTGGTTTCGGTTAGTCTTGGAGTTCCTCGGCGGCTTCCGGCGTGGGTTCCGGGACGATCCGCTCGAAGGTGACGCGGGTGATCCGGAGGTGATCGACCTCGGCGACGGTGAAGCGGGTGTTCTCGATGTCGACGAACTCGCCGACCATCGGGTCGTGGCCGAGCTGCGAGTAGAGCCAGCCGCCGATCGAGTCTTCTTCGGCCTCGATGTGGAGGTCGAAGGTCTCGTTGACCTCCTCGATCAGCAGGCGGCCGTCCAGCGAGTAGACGTCTCCCTTCTGTTCGATGGGGGCGCGCTCGACGTCGAACTCGTCCTGGATTTCGCCCACCAGCTCCTCGAGGATATCCTCGATGGTGACCATACCGGCGGTGCCGCCGTACTCGTCCATGACGATGGCCATGTGGGTCTTGGCCTTCTGCATCTGCTTGAGGACGGCCGAGATCTCGACTGAACCGGGGACCGCCAGGATCTGGCGGGTGATGGCGTCGAGGTCGTGGCTCTCGCTGGTGTAGAGGTCCTTGATGTGGACGAAGCCGACCACGTTGTCCTTGGAGCCGTCGCAGACCGGATAGCGGGTATGCTCCTCGCGCAGCGCCATGGCCAGGTTCTCTTCGAACGAGTCGTTGCGGTCCAGGCAGATCATGTCCACGCGGGGGACCATGACCTCGCGGGCGAGGCGGTCCGAGAAGTGGAAGATCTTCTCGAAGAGGGCCATTTCGGTCTGGTCGATGTGACCGGACTTGGCCGACTCGTTCATGAGGATGCGGATTTCCTCTTCGGTGTGGGCCGCTTCGTGTTCGCTGACCGGCTCGATGCCGAAGAGCTTGAGGGTCTGGTTGGCGACGCCGTTGAGGGCCCAGATGGCCGGATAGAAGAGCAGGTAGAAGCCCTTGAGCGGGGTCGCGGTCCAGAGGGTGGTTTCCTCGGCCTTGCGGATGGCGAGTGACTTGGGTGCCAGCTCACCGAAGACGATGTGGAGGAAGGTGATGATCGAGAAGGCGATCGCGAAGGCGATGGTGCGGGTCAGCGCTTCGGGGACGCCGAAGGCGGTCATGGCGGGCTCGATCAGGCGTGCGATGGCGGGTTCGCCCAGGGCGCCGAGTGCGAGGGAGGAAAGGGTGATGCCGAGCTGACACGCCGAGAGGTAGGCGTCGAGGTGACCGGTGACCTGCTGGGCGGTACGCGCCATGGCGTTGCCTTCGAGGGCGAGCTGCTGGAGCCGGGTCTGGCGGACCTTCACCATCGCGAACTCGGCGGCGACGAAGAACCCGTTGAGCAGGGTGAAGAACACGACGAGAAAAAGATTGAACCCTATACTAAATGTGTCCATGGGTGGGGCCGCATGAGCGGCGCTGGATTTCCTCCTATAAACGGCAACCGTGGGGAGAAAAAGGATCTCCCCACGGCATTATAACAGATTCACAAGGGTCTCCCGGGCGGGTCAAGCCCCTGCGGCGGTCTCGCGAAGCGTTTCGAGCTCTTCCCAACGCTGGTAAAGCGTTTCGACCTGCATGCGGGCCTGATCCGCCGCCGCCAAAAGCTCTGACACCGCCTCGCCGCGCTCGGCGTAGAGGCTGGGATCGGCCAGCTCCGCCTCGAGCTTGGCGAGTGCGGATTCCGCTTCCTCGATGCGCCCCTCGATGCCGGCCAGTTCCTCGCGCTCCTTGTAGCTGAGCTTGCGCGGTGCGGGGGCCTTTTCGCGAGGCGCTTCGGCCTTGGCGGCCTTGGGCACGGCGAGGGCCGCCGAGGTTTGCTCGGCCTTCCACTCCAGGTAGCGTTCGTAGCCGCCGGCCAAGAGGACGACGCGGCCGTCGCCCTCGAAGGCGAGGATGGAGGTCGCGACCCGGTTCAAGAAGTAACGGTCGTGCGAGACGACGAAGGCGCAGCCCTCGAAGGCCACGAGGGCTTCCTCCAGGACGCGCAGGGTGGGCAGATCCAGGTCGTTGGTGGGCTCGTCGAGGATCAGGACGTTTCCTCCCTCACGCAGCAGTTTGGCCAGCTGGACGCGGTTCTGCTCGCCGCCGGAGAGCCGTTTGACGGGGGTGGCGGCCTGCTCGTCGGTGAAGAGGAAGCGCTTGAGATAGCCCCTCACCGAGACCTGCTGGCCTCCGATGTGGACCCACTGGGCGTCCCCGGCGACCTCGTCGAGCACGGTCTTTTCGGGGTTGAGTCGGTTTCGGCCCTGGTCGGCGTAGAGGAACTTGGTGTTGATGCCGATGTCGACCGCGCCGGAGTCGGGGGCTTCGAGGCCCATGAGGATGCGCATGAGGGTGGTCTTGCCCATGCCGTTGGGGCCGACCACGCCGATGCGATCGCCGGCCTTCATGCTGAAGCTCAGCCCCGCGAAGAGCGTGCGGTCCCCGAAGGCCTTTCGCAAGTCCTTGGCGTCGACGACCTTGTTGCCGAGGCGCGGGCCGGAGGGGATCAAGAGGTCGACCTCGCCGGGCGGCGGCGGGGGAGCGTTGGCGGCCAGCTCCTCGAAGCGCTCGACGCGGGCCTTCTGCTTGGTCGAGCGGGCCTTGGGCTGCTTGCGGACCCATTCGATCTCGCGGCGGAGCATGCCCTGGCGGGAGTGTTCGGCGCGGGCGTCCCATTCGGACTTGAGGGCCTTCTGGATTAGGTACTCGGAGTAGTTTCCGACGTACTCGGTGAGCGTGCCGCGCTCCAGCTCGACCATGCGGTCGGCGACCCGGTCGAGGAAGTAGCGGTCGTGGGTGACCAGCACCAGCGTGCCCGGGTAGTCGGCGAGGAAGTCCTCCAGCCATTCGATGGACGCGGAGTCCAGGTGGTTGGTGGGTTCGTCGAGGATCAAGAGGTCGGGGTGGGCGACCAGGGTCCGGCAAAGCGTGACGCGGCGCTTCTCGCCGCCGGAAAGCTGCGAAATGGGCTTTTCGCCGGGAGGCACGCTCAGGTGGCCCATGATCCGGTCGATCTCGTGGTCGACGTTCCAGGCGTCCCGGCGCTCGATCTCTTCTTGCAGGGCGGAGTGCTCGCCTGCGAGTTCGGGCTCGTCCCCCAGCCGCATGCTCAGGTCATGGTAACGGGTCAGCAAGGTGCGGACCTCGGCGAGGCCGTCCTCGATGCTCTCCCGCACGGTGCGTTCCGGGTCGAGGCCGAACTCTTGGTCGAGGAAGCCCATGGAGAGGCCGCGGGTGCGGGTGACCGAGCCTTCATCCGGCTTCTCGATGCCGGCCATCAGGCGCAGCAAGGTGGATTTACCCGCGCCATTGAGGCCCAGGAGGCCGAGTCGGTTGCCGCGGTGGACGGTGAGCGAGACACCGTCGAGGATGGCGCGGCCGGAATGGCGATGGGTGAGGGTATTGAGGGAAAGGAGAGGTTCTCCGGAAAAGACGTCCATTCCTTCACTTTAACAGATTTGAGGCGCGGGGGGCAGCGGGGGCGCAAAGACAAAGCGAGCCCCGGCACTGCCGGGGCTCGCTTTGGAAGAAGGCTACTTGGAGACGGAGTCCTTGAGGGCCTTGCCGGGGGTCCAAACGGGAACCTTCTTGGCGGCGATCTGGATGGTCTCGCCGGTCTGGGGGTTGCGACCCTCGCGGGCAGCGCGCTCGCGGGTCTCGAAGGTGCCGAAGCCCACCAGGGTCACCTTGTCGCCCGCGGTGAGGGCGCCGGTGATGGCGTTGAGGACGGCGTTGAGCGCCTGGCCGGCAGCGGCCTTGGAGAGGCTGGCGTCCTTGGCGATCGCGTCGATGAGTTCTTCTTTGTTCACAGTGGTTTCCTCCCTTTGATTGCCTTTTTACCCAGTCGAGTTGGGCTTCGGCGGGGCGCCCCTCGCTCCCGCGTCGGCGGATGCAGGAAACGCTCGAAATGCTGTGTAGAGCGCGTTTTACCTGCTCCACGGCGAGTCAGCTTAGCAGTCGGCGATCCCAGCTTCTGTGACCGATGCACCACGCACGGCTGCCAATCTTTCCAGATTATCTCCTGACAAGCGGTAGACTGTCCACTCATCCATGGCGCGGGCCCCCAGGCTTTCGTAGAACCCGATGGCCGGTGCGTTCCAGTCGAGGACGCTCCATTCCAGCCGTCCGCAGCCCCGTGAGACCGCGAGACGAGCCAGCTCCGCCAGGAGTGCCTTGCCGATGCCGCGGCTGCGGTGAACCGGCTTGACGTAGAGATCTTCGAGGTAGATCCCGGGTTTGGTCAAGAAGGTGGAGTAATTGTGAAAGAACAGGGCGAAGCCGGCGATTTCGCCGTCCCACTCGGCCAGGATCACCTCGACGAAGGGGCGTGGGCCGAAGAGATGTGCGTGCAGGGCCTCGGCGTCGGCTTCTACCTCGTGCAGAAGCTTTTCGTATTCGGCCAGGTCGCGGATCAGCTCCACGATCGTCGGGACGTCGGACGTTTGGGCAGGTCTCAGCGTGAGCATCGGAACTCCTTGGATCAGGGAAGCGCCTGCGGCTGTTGCGTAAGGCAGCGAAGCTGTCCTGAAGCAACGAGAGACTAGTGAACGCGGCTGTTGCGTAGCGCCTACGGCTTGAGGTAAGTCAAGCGAAGCTGACCTGTAGCAACGAAGATGGCTTTGGAGCAAACGGCGGGCCCCCGAGGGGACCCGCCGGAAGTCGTCAATGTTGACAGGAATCAGGCCATCCGCGCGGAGCGGAGGCAAGCGCCCGCTACAGGGTAGGGCTGACCTCCATGTTCAACACCTCGAAGCCCTTCGTACTGTTACAATCCATAAGCGCGTACCTCCTGTCATTTTAGTTGAGGATGTGTACCCCAAACCTCTATACCCATCGGAGTCAAAACGAAACGCCGCCGAGAACGCTCGGCGGCGCGCCGTTACAAGCGTTCAGCCCTCTTCCGAGATCTGGACCTTGCGGGGCTTGACCCCTTCGGCGAGGGGCGCGTGGATGGTCAGCACGCCGTTTCTGAACGAGGCCCGGGTTTCTTCGGGCTTGATGGGGGTGGGAAGGTCGATGGTCCGGTTGACCATGCCGAGTCGGCGTTCGGACCGGAGGAGATTCTCCTCCTTGACCTCGCGCTCGAAGCGGCTCTGGCCCCGGATCGTGATGCTGTCCTCGGTGGCGTTGACTTCCACGTCCTTGAGGTCGAGGCCGGGCAGCTCGGCTTCCACCACCATCTCATGGTCGCGCTGGTAGACGTCGACGGCCGGCATGCCCAAGTTCAGGCTCGTCCCCATCACGTCCTCGAACATCCGGTTGATCTGGTCTCTCAGGGAGCGCATGCCCATTGTCGGCTCCCAACGGGTAAGTGCCATGGCAACCTCCTCCCGGCGCGGCCGGGAACGTCAATCCTCCGCATCCGCAGTTTAAATTTCCCTTCATGCCGACACAAGGGACGGGTGCCTGGGAGCGAGTCCCCACCGTGCCTTGACCCCCCGTCGGCGGGAACTTATATTAAGTTTCGTGAGCCAACGGGAGAGGAGGACGCCATGCGCGGGTTCCGGATCGGGAAGGCGTTCGGCATTCCCATCGAGGTCAACGCCTCATGGTTGGTGATCTTCGCCCTCATCCTCTGGTCGCTTTCCGCCGCCCTCTTCCCGGCCGTCCTGCCGGGCCTGGACCCCCAGGTCTACTGGCTGATGGGCGTGGGGACGACCTTCGCGTTCTTCGGATCGCTCTTGTTGCATGAGCTTTCGCATTCCCTGGTGAGCCGGCATTACGGCCTTCAGGTCCGCCGGATCGTGCTCTTCATCTTTGGTGGCGTCTCCGAGGCCACCGAGGAGATGCCGAGCGCCAAGGTGGAGTTCTGGGTCGGCATCGCGGGCCCCCTCATGAGCGTCTTCCTGGGAGGCTTGAGCTGGGGCCTCTCCGTCCTCACGGCGGCCCTCGGGAGCCTTCCCCTCACCGTGGTCTTCCAGTGGCTGGCCATCGTGAACATCGCCCTGGCCGTCTTCAACATGCTTCCCGGCTTCCCCTTGGACGGAGGCCGCGTGCTGCGGGCCGCCGCCTGGCAGCTTACCGGTAGCCATCGCCGGGCCACCCGCATCGCCACCCGCGGCGGGCAAATCATTGCGGCCCTCTTGTTCGCATGGGCCGTTCTTCGCTTCGTGAACGGCGATCTCCTCGGCGGCGTCTGGGTCGGCTTCCTGGGCTACCTCTTGTTCCAGGCTGCGAGCAGCTCGTACGGGGATCTGGTGATCCGGGACGCCCTCAGCCACGTGGGAGTCTCCGACCTCATGAGCCGCAACGTCACGACCCTCCACCCGGAGATGACCGTGCGCGACGCGGTGGAGACCACCCTCTCTCATCATCCCTTCGGAGGCTATCCGGTGGCCGACGGCCATGTCCAAGGCATTCTCCAGGCCACCGACGTCAAGCGCGTGCCCACCGGCGACTGGCCTCGGATTCGCGTTTCCGAACTGATGACGCCTCTGGATGATGAGCAGGCGTTGGAGCCCCAGACCTCGGTCGCCGAGGCCTTGGAGCGCTTCAATCGCCTAGAGGTGGGAAGGCTCCCCGTGATTCAGGACGGGGAGCTCGTGGGGATTCTCAGCCAGAGCGACATCATGCGCTGGCTGGAATGGCATCCGGATGTGATGAAGTAGCCGGGAGTTAGCGGACGAGAGGCTCTCCGGCTGCCGGAAGCGGCGCGACCGGGGCCGAGGCGCCGGACAGTGTCGCCGGGGCCGTCCGCAGGCAATCCTCGAGCAGGTCGCGCGTGATCGGTACCAGCTCGTCGCAGGCGTCGAGAAGCTCGTCGTGGGCCGCGCCCGGCGCGTAGCAAAGCGTCACCAGCACGCCGGCGTCCTTGGCGATCGCGATGGCCGGCACGAAGTCGGAATCGCCCGCCACCAGGACCGCCTCCTTGATCTGGCCGCTGATCGACAGCCGCACCAGGTCCGAGGCCAGCATGATATCCACGCGGCGTTGCACGTACTCCGTCCCGCGCTTGATCAGCCGCCCTTGGCGCAGCTCGAAGCGGGGCAAGCGCGACAGGTAGCGCACGAACGACAGCTTCGACTGGTACATCGTCCGCTCTTCGGGCGTCGGAGTCGGGGACTGATACGGCATGCAATAGTAGTAGTACGTGCGAAGCAAGGGCATGTCGCCTTGGATCGCCTCGATGAACCGCCCGTAGTCGAGGCGCGGGCGCCCCAGGCTCTCCAGGGCCTTGTTCAGATAACCTTCGTCGATGAAAATGGCTACGCGCTCCACGAAGAAGCCTCCTCATTGAAAATGACCCCCCGCGCCTTGCGGCAGGTCAACATAACAGAAGGCAGTCTAGCGAAGGCCGATTCGCCATGTCAACCAGGCCTTCCCCTTCCGAACCGAAGTTTGTTTGGTTGTGATATGATGTTGTGGTTTCGTCGGAAAATCAAGCATTCACATGTCGGAGGGGCCCATGCTCGCCGTGACCCGAAGCGGAGCGGTTCTGGGGGTCGAAGGCTGCCTGGTGGACGTCGAGGTGGACGTCTCGGGAGGCCTTCCGGCGGTCGTCGTGGTAGGGCTCGGGGACGCGGCCATTCAAGAAAGCCGGGACCGGGTGCGGGCCGCCCTGCGCAACGCGGGTTATGACTTTCCCTACGAGCGCGTGACCATCAACCTCGCCCCCGCCGACCTCCGCAAAGTCGGCCCCCTCTATGATTTGCCCATCGCCGTCGGCATCCTCGCCGCCAGTGCCCAGCTACCTTCGACGCATCTGGGGCGTTTTCTCTTGATGGGGGAGCTTTCGCTGGATGGTCACCTGCGGCCGGTCACGGGGGTGCTGCCGATCGCGCTCGAAGCCCAACGCGCCGGGGTGGAGGCGATCGCCCTCCCCCTCGCCAACGCCCGCGAGGCTTCCCTCGTCGAGGGCCTGACCGTCTACGGAGTCGCGTCCCTTCAAGACGTCTGCGCGCTCCTCGCCGATCCCGCCTCGCGTGAGCCCTTTCGCCGCGAGGGTGCCCACCTCCTGGACGCCGTGGATCCGGGGGCGGCCGACTTCTCGGAGGTCAAAGGCCAGGAGCAAGCTCGCCGGGCGCTGGAGGTCTCCGCTGCCGGAGGCCATAACGTCATGTTGGTAGGCGCTCCCGGCTCGGGAAAGACCATGCTCGCCCGCCGCCTGCCAGGCATCTTGCCCCCGCTCAGCCGGGAGGAATGTTTAGAGGTGAGTAGAATCTATTCGACCGCCGGCCTCCTGACCGGCGACCTCCCCCTGGTGACCCGCCGGCCCTTCCGGAGCCCCCATCACTCCATCTCCCCGGCCGGCCTGGTGGGCGGAGCCGCCAATGCCCGCCCCGGCGAGATCAGTCTCAGCCATTTGGGCATCCTCTTCCTCGACGAGTTCAACGAGTTCTCTCGCTCGGTTTTGGAAGTCATGCGCCAGCCCCTCGAGGATCGCAAGGTCACGATCAGCCGCGCCCGGGTCTCGCTGACCTACCCGGCGGCCTTCACCCTGGTGGCGGCCAGCAACCCCTGCCCTTGCGGCTATCGGGGAGACACCCTCAAACCGTGCTCTTGCTCGGAGCTTCAAGCCGAGCGCTACTGGTCCCGGCTCTCGGGCCCCCTGCTCGATCGAATCGATCTTCAGATCGCCGTGCCGCGCCTCCCCGAGGACGACTTGCTCTCCCATCGAGCCGCCGAGTCCTCCGAGCGGATTCGCGAACGGGTCGTGGCCGCCCGCGAGCGCCAAGCATGGCGCTTCCGCAGCACCCCGGGCGTGTACTCCAACTCCGCGATGAGCGCGCGCCTGATCCGGGACCACTGCCGGCTGGACGAAGTCGGTGAGGCCCTCCTGCGGCGGGCCATCAGCCAGTTGTCGCTTTCGGCGCGCTCCTACGATCGCGTCTTGAAGGTCTCCCGCACCATCGCCGACCTCGCCGGCTCCGAGGCCATCCAGGCCGCTCACGTGGCCGAGGCCATCCAGTACCGCATGCTCGATCGGGGCAAAGCCTGACCTCCAATCCCCCGCAAACCGGACACGCTTGCATCCTTCGTGACGATCGTGTTTAATCTAATCTTAATGTTTGCGTCGTTGGAGGAGGCCTTTCATGCGTCATGTTGCGATCGTCCTCGGGGTCTCGTTGCTGGCAGGGTGCGGCTCGTCGCTGCCCGCGTTGAATGCGCCGTCCGAAGCGAGTTTCGCTCCTCGGGCGATCGCCGGTGAAACGCTCGTCCGCCTCAAGAAGGGCGTCTCGCCCCAGACCTACGCCCGCCGCCACGGCCTTCAGCTCGTCCAGAACATCGGCCTGGGCATCTACCTCTTCAAGGGTGCTCGTGCGATCGATGCCCTGGGGGCCGATACGTCCGCTGTCTGGGCCGAACCCAACATGGCCTTCAGCTTGCCTCCCATGAAGACCTCCACGGCACCCGCCCGCATTCCCGGCCTCGCCTCCGAGACCTTCAACGATCCCCTGTTGCCTGCGCAGTATGGCGTCTCGATCACCGGAACCGACCGCGTCTGGCCGCTCCAGAAGGGCTCTCCCGACGTCGTCGTGGCCGTGATCGACTCGGGCATCGACGGCTCGCACCCCGAATTCGCCGGCCAGCTCGTTCCGGGCTATGACTTCTCGGAGAAGGAGCCCAAGCCGGGCGGTAACGTGGACGGCTACGGCCACGGCACCCACGTCGCGGGCGTGATCGGGGCGGTTGCCGGCAATGGCATCGGCATCGCCGGAATCGCGCCGGGCTGCAAGCTCATGCCGGTCCGGATCTTCAACAACTTCGGCCATACCACCACCGGAGGATCTACCGCGGCGGTGATCTGGGCCGTTGAGAACGGCGCCAAGGTCATCAACGCCTCCTGGGGCAGCACGCTTCCCGGTCAGGCCGCCCACGACGCCTACCAGTACGCCCTCGATAAGGACGTGGTCTTCGTCTCCGCCGTCGGCAACTCCGGCAAGAACGATTCCAAGGCCTACCCCGGTGCGAGCCCCGGAGTCATCGGCGTCGCCGCCACCAACTCTGACGACCGCTGGGCGTCCTTCTCGACCTGGGGCGACTGGGTCTCCCTGGCGGCCCCCGGCCACGGCGTCCTCTCGACGTATCCCATGGCCAAGGGCAACGGCTACAAGATCATGGACGGCACCTCGATGGCCTCCCCGCTGGTGGCGGCTGCCGCTGCGCTCGTGCGGAGCCAGTACCCCAACATGACCCAGGCACAGGTCAAGGCGCGCCTCGAAAAGACCGCCAAGGACGTGATCCAGAGCGGTATCGACCCGTACTCGGGGCATGGGCGGGTGGACATCGCCCGAGCCGTCCTCGACCCCCTGTAGCTCCCTGTGGCAACGGCCTTGGGCGCTACCCAAGGGCCTGCCCCACTGCTATAATCGGGGAAGGATCAGCTTTTCGGCGGATGTTGGCGGTAAGGCTCGCAGCCTAGCGTTGGCGAGCCAGGGACCGCGAGACCCCGAGCGTAGGAGCGGCGGCTCAGGAGGATGGCTTGATTCATCGTAAGCACGGTCAGGTGGCGCTTGTTTTCGGACTCGTCATGACGCTCGCGGCGCCTGCAGGGGCAGCCGCTCCCCAGACGGTCGAACTCACGCTCTTGGGGACCACGGACGTCCACGGGCACATCTACCCCACGACCTACTTCAACGGGGACAAGGTCGAAGACGTCGGCCTCGCCAAGCTCTACACCCTGATCAAGGAAGCCCGAGCCAAGAACCCGAATACGATCCTCGTGGACTCCGGCGACATGCTCCAGGGCTCGCCTCTGGCCTACTACCAGGCCAAGGTCGCCAAGGTGCCCGGCCCCAATCCGATGATCCAAGCCATGAACGTCATGGGCTACACCGTGGCCGGCGTCGGCAACCACGAGTTCAACTTCGGCCTGCCCCACCTCTACCGCTCCTACTCCGAAGCCAAGTTCCCGCTCATCTCGGGCAACATCTACGGCCTGAAATCCGAGCATACCTACAACAAGAAGCTCGGCACCAAGGACAAGCCGGCGACCGTCTTCAAGCCCTACCACATCACCGAGGTCGCGGGCGTCAAGGTCGGCATCGTCAGCTTCGCCCCCCCGGGCATCACCATCTGGGACAAGGCCAACGTCGAGGGCAAGATCACCGTGGGCGACATCCTCGAATCGGCCAAGCGCTGGATCCCCGAAGTATCGAAGCAAGGCGCCGACATCATCATCGCCAACCCCCACAGCGGCCTGGGCGGCAAGTTCGGCCCCGCTTACTCGGGTTACTCGGCTTCCTCCGGTCTTCCGCCGGAGAACGTCGGCCTCGAGCTCGCGCGCCTCTTCCCCGAGATCGACGTGATCTTCGCGGGCCACTCCCACCAGGACGTCCCCGGCGAGCTGACCGAGAACGGCGTGGCCTGCTGCCAGGCCGGCAAGTGGGGCGAGCACCTGGCGATCGCCCACCTGAAGCTTTCCAAGCAGAAGGGCAAGTGGAAGGTCGTCTCCAAGAAGACCGAGACCCGCTCCACCCAGGGCGTCGCCCCGGCTCCCGAGATCCTCGAAGTCTCCAAGGCCGCCCACGAGGCGACCGTCGCCTATGTCCGCAGCGCGATCGCCAAGACCTCGGCCGACTGGGACGCCAAGCTCTCCCAGGTTCAGGACACCCCGCTGATCGACCTGATCAACCAGGTGCAGCTGGAAGCCACCGGCGCCCAGTTGTCCTCGGCGGCCTCGTTCAACACCGAGGCGGTACTTGAGAAGGGCGATATCTCGATCGCGGACATCGCGTCCGTCTACCCTTACGAGAATAACCTGGTCGCCATCCAGATCACCGGCAAGCAGCTCAAGGAGTACCTCGAGCACACGGCGAACTTCTTCAACCCCGTGAAGCCCGGCCTTCCGGTCATCAACCCCGAGGTTCGCGGCTACAACTACGACATGGTCGTGGGCGTCGACTACCAGATCGACCGCAGCAAGCCGATCGGCAAGCGCATCGTCAAGCTGGAGTACCAGGGCAAGCCGGTTCGCGATGACCAGACGTTCACCATGGCCATGAACTCCTACCGCCAGCGCGGCGGTGGCGGCTACGAGATGTTCCAGGACGCTCCCGTGGTCTACAGCAAGGAAGAGAGCATCCGCGAGCTCTTGATCGAGTACCTGCGCAAGCGTGGGACCATCGAGCCCCAGGACGTCTTCCGCAAGAACTGGGAGCTCCTTCCCGCAACCCGCTAGTCAAATACGGCGCGACGCTCCGATCCGAGAGGACCGGGGCGTCGTCTTTTCTCCTGCCATGCAGGCCGCGCTAGGGCGTCGAGAAGAGGTTGCTGGGATCCGGCGTATCCGCCACGCTTGGAGCGACCTCCTCGATTCCTGCGTCCGGGTATCCGTTCACGGCACCTGGCTGTATGGCCGGAGGTTGTGCAGCCGGTGCCCGCATGGCTGGCGCCTGCATGGCTGGCGGCTGTCCAGGCGCGGGAGGTGGCGGAGTCCAACTCGGTGCGGGAGTGAGCGAGATGACCTCGGGGGGCGGGGCGAGCTCCTGAGGAGCCGGCGCCAAGCCGTTCCCCGTCGAGGTGATCGGGGGAGCCTCCTGGATGAACGACTCCGGGATCGGTTCGCTCTCGGGAGGAGTGCCGGGCCTCGCGATGATCATGACCACCCAGAGTCCCAGGGCGAGCCCGCCGACCAGCAATGCCGCTCGATTGATGGCGTCGCGGTCGAAGATCTCGGGCTTCCGGGCAGGAAGCCGCGAGAGGAAGGCAAAGTCCTCGGTCTTGGCACGCCGTACCGTCGCGCCGGCCGGCGGGACCCGCCTCTCGGCCGTCGTTTCCGGCACGGTACCCGTTTCTGCCGTCGTCTCCGAAGCGGCCATGCCGCCTGGCGGCGCGACCGGGACTCTGAGGGCTTCCTGATCCGCTGGTTGCCGCGGGACTTGTTCCACGTTCGTTCCTCCGACTTCCTTATTCCCGCCGGATGCCACCGATCAAACCTCGTACGTCCCTCAGTCGCTTTGCGGCAACACGGTGAGGGCCAGCTCGGAGGTGTCCGACCCGGCGGCGTTGGTGGCCGTGAGGATCAGGGGATAGGTGCCTGCTTCGCGAGGAACTCCGCGGAGCTCCCCGCTCTTGGCGTCCAGCATGAGGCCTGCCGGCAGGCCCTCGACCTTGAACGCGGCAGCCAGGTTCTCGGTCTCGATCCGGAACGTGAACGGGCTGCCCGCCTTGGCCTCGACGGCGATTGGGCCGACGATCAGCGGGTAGGTGGCCTTGTCCTGGCGCAGCAGGAAGGAGGCGAGGCGGCGCCGCGCGTTCTCGCGGAGATCTGCCCAGAACAGGCTGATGTCGAAGACGTGGTAGTTGGTGCCGCCGAAGATCCCGCCATCGTTGAAGAGCTCGCCGGGCAGCGGCATGGGCGAGACGAAGTCGTAGCGGCCGTCGTTTCGCACACCCACCAGCTTGGGCCGCGGGCGCGTGAAGTGGGTGGCCGGCACCCCGAAGGGGACCGCGCCGCGGTGCATGCTCGCCGGGGCATCTTCGTCGGTCCAGGTGAGCGGGTTGACGTTGACGAGGGGGCGGGTGCCGGGCGCTCGCCAGGAGCGGTTCCACGCCTCCCAGGTCACGTTCTCTCGTTCCCAGCTTCCGAAATCGGCGAAGCCCTCGCCGAAGACTCCCCAGATCGCGACGCAGCCGGTCTGAACGGGAGAGGTACATGGAGGAATGCGCGTGAGATCCCGCTCGAAGACCGAGCGCGGGGTTGGGTTTCCCGGCAGATAGGCCGCGACCAGCCGCCGCTCGAGAGGAGTCCCTTGAATGGCCTCGGACAGTAGCCTCAGCGCATGGTTGCTTCCTTGGCTATGGGCCACCAGGAAGAAAGGGCGGCCGTTGTTCTCGTGCTTGACGTAGTGTTCGAAGGCTTGCCGAACGTCTGCGTAGGCGCGGTTCATCGGTGCCTGGAGCGCTTGCTCGCCACGCGAGTACAAGGGGAGCGTCATCTGGCGGTATCGCGGCGCGAAGATCCGTGCCACGCCGTTGAAGGGGGTCGCCTGGGACATGACCATGAGGCTCCCCATGCGCTGCGCCTGAGGATCGTCGATCGGCACGTTCTCCACGTCCTCCCGCATCCCGGTCGTCGGGTGGACGTAGAAGACGTCGGCGCGCGCATGTGCTTGCAGGTCGGTGTAGCCGCTTCCCTTCGGCGTTAGGTTCGCGACGGAGGCCATGCCCGGATACGCCAGCCAGGACTCGGCCCGCCCGTAGTCGATCGATCCGCTCGCACTTCCGGCGACCGTGGTCGCGGCGGCCGTCAGTGCGAGGCTCATCAGGAGAGGAGTGGGGACCATGGATTGCTCCTCCGTCGTTCTGGCATGTTGCGCCCGGCTGGTGCCTCGGTCGGCAGCCGAAGCCGAGACACTCTACAATGTCGTCGCAGGCTTGTCAATTTCTGCGCAGGAGTCGATCAATCGCCGGCATGTTCGGATTTCAGGCTCTCCGGGAATGTTTCATTGAGGGAGTCGTCGGTTTCGCGTGATCGGACCGACCTTCTGCCCGGAGCACTCCTCGGCCCCCGCGGATCTCCCGCGTGATCGGGCTTGGCCCACGTAGCTGGAAGAGAGCATGCTGAAACGTTACTTCACGGAGGGAGACCCAGCCGTGCTGACGCGGCGTCGTTTCATCGCCGCGGCGATGGCCGGCACGGCGGCGCTCGGGGCATCGTTCATGATGCTGGGACGCCCCTCCACGACACAGACCCCCACCCGTTCAACCGAGGAGGATGCCATGCAGGAGGGCTTGGAACGCGGCCTCACCCGCGTCAAGGGCTTCGATGACGCCGAGATGGACTTTCAACTGATCCGCCAGCTGGGCTCGGCGCGCTACGGCGGCGCCTCGGTGGGCGAGTGCCTCGCCCTGGCGCAGCAGATCCGGAGCGGCGATCCGGCCTCCTGGGTCGCCGCCTTCGCGGCTGCCGCGGCCCGCACGGAGGCCGATGCCCGTCAGCGTGCGAGTCGCGACCACCGGGTCAGTGCCCGGGATCAGCTTCTGGTCGCCAGCAACTCTTACCGTGCGGCGGAGTACTACACCAGCGTGGCCGATCCCCAGCACGTCGCCCATGGCCTCAAGAGCCGGGAGTGTTTCCTGGAAGCCATGAAGCTCCAGGACCATGTCTTCGAGGTCGTCTCGCTGCCTTACGGGAACACGCCGCTGCCGGCCTACTACATGCGCCCCGAGAAGGCGAGTGGCCGGGGCAAGACCCTGATGATCGTGAGCGGCTACGACGGCACCCTGGAGGAGACCTACCTCGCCTACGGCAAGCCGGCGCTGGAGCGCGGCTACAACTTGCTGCTCTTCGCGGGGCCCGGCCAGATGGACACCCTCCGTCTTCACCCCGGGCTGACCTTCATCCCGGAGTACGAGCGGGTGGGAGCGCTGGCGCTGGACCACTTGCTCGCGCGTCCCGAGACCGATCCGGCGCGGATCGCGCTCATGGGGATCAGCTTCGGCGGTTACTTCGCGACCCGCATGGCGGCGCATGATTCCCGCATCCGGGCGCTGATCCCCAACTCGCCGATCGTGAACCTTCACGACTACATGGCGTCCTTCGTCGGCTTCGACCCGGCCGAGATGCCGGACGCCGATGATTTCCGACCGCAGGACGTCGATCAGATCCCGGACGAGGTGGCTCCGCCACAGGTGCGTGAGATGTCGCGCAACCTGATGCTGCGCTTCGGGCAGGAGAGCTTCAAGCAGACCTACCGGCGGCTCCGGGACTTCCGGGTGGACGATGCCGATCTCGAGCGGATCACCTGTCCGACGCTCGCACTGGTCGGCAGCGGCGAGGGCAAGGAGCCGAAGGCCCAGTTTGACCGCTTCTTGAAGCATGTCTCCGGGCCGTCGACGTCGCATGTGTTCGACGCCGTGGAGGGTGCGGACGGGCATTGCCAGTCGGGGAACCTTGCCTACTCGGCGGCGGTGTCCATGGACTGGTTGGACGAGCGCTTCAGGGGGTAGGCCCGCGAAGGGGGCTCTCAAGCACCGAGGGGCGGCCGTCGGCCGCCCCTCGATGATTGTTGGCTTGGAGCACCTATACGCTTAGACGCTCTTACTCGATGTACTCGCGCAGGCGCTTGTTGCGGTTGGGGTGCCGCAGCTTGCGCAGGGCCTTGGCTTCGATCTGGCGGATGCGCTCACGGGTGACGCCGAACTGCTGGCCGACCTCTTCGAGGGTGCGGCTGCGGCCGTCGTCGAGGCCGAAGCGCAGGCGCAGGACGTCGCGCTCGCGCGAGGAGAGGGTGCCCAGCACGTCGTTGATGTCCTCGCGGAGGAGGCCATGGGTGACGGCGTTGACGGGCGCCTCGGTCTCGCGGTCCTCGATGAAATCTCCGAGGCGCGAATCTTCTTCCTTACCGATGGGCGTCTCGAGCGAGAGGGGCTCCTGGGCGACCTTGATGATCTCGCGGAGCTTCTCGACGGTGACTTCCATCTCCTTGGCGATTTCCTCTTCGGAAGGCTTGCGGCCCAGGTCCTGGGCGAGCTTCCGGGAAACCTTCTTGAGGCGGTTGATGGTCTCGACCATGTGGACCGGGATCCGGATGGTCCGGGCCTGGTCGGCGATCGCCCGGGTGATCGCCTGGCGAATCCACCACGTGGCGTAGGTCGAGAACTTGTAGCCCTTCTCGTGGTCGAATTTCTCGACCGCGCGGATCAGGCCCAGGTTCCCCTCCTGGATCAGGTCCAGGAAGAGCATGCCGCGGCCCACGTACTTCTTGGCGATCGAGACCACCAGACGAAGGTTGGCCTCGGCCAGCTTCCGCTTGGCCCGCTCGTCACCCGCGACGATCCGGCGCGCCAACTCGATCTCTTGAGACGGGCTCAAGAGCGGGATCGAGCCGATCTCGCGCAGGTACATCCGCACCGGGTCGTCCGTCGAAACTCCCTTCGGGACCGACAGATCGATCGCGACCTCTTCGGCGGCGACCTCCCCTTCCTCCGGAGTTTCCTCCTGCAGTTCGAGGCCCGCGCTCATCATGTCGTCGATCTCGTCGACATGCTCCTCGGGCTCCGGGAAGACCTCCAGGAGCTCGTCCACGGTCGCGTGGCCCTTGTGTTTGAGGCTCTCCGTCTTGTCCACTACCTTTTTCATCTCCGTCGAATCCTCTCCCCGTCGAGTTACGCGCCCCCTAGGGGCCGCCTTGCCCGGGTAGGCAAGAGATGGCCACTTTGAGACCTTAACTCCAGGGTCTTCTGGAAGGCTTGGTGATAATGACGCATTAGTTCGTCGATCTCATCCAGGGTTGCCCCCGTCTGTTGCGCGTCCGCCACCATCCCCTTGAAGGTCTCCGCCTCCATGCTCCAGAAGTTCAGGGAGAGGTTATGGATTAACGTCTCGGCATAGCCCGTGGGATCCGGCCATTTGCCCGCATCCGCACTAAAGGCAAGATTGGAAATCAACCGCGGATCTTGTTCCCCGGGGCCCTCCCGAAGTAACGCTTCCCAGGTTAATGTTTGTTCCGCTGGCCACGTTTCGAGCCGCTCGCGCAGGTCTTGGTACTCCTCCACCCCGAACGGCACGCCCTCGAGCTTCTCGCTCACCAGGGCCCGCACCTCGACCGACTCGACCATCAACGCGAGCAACTCGGCCTCGGCCTTCTCATCCCCCCGGCCACGGACCGGAGTCACTCCCGTCCTGCCAGGCGTCAAACGCGGCTTTTTATTATGCCGCATCCTCCGGCCGATTTCCAGTCGCAGGCCTGCTTCCTGCTCCGGGCTCGCGTTCACCCCGTACCCGTCCAGGAGCCGCTTGGCGATCTCCGCCTTCACGATCTCGGACGGAATCCGTGCCAGGATCGGGGCACATGCCTCCGCCACCCGCTGCCGGTACTCCGCCGTGTCCGAGTCTCCCTTCACCCCCTCGATCGCCCGCGAAATCAGGTAATCCCAGAGGCTCGGAGCCGAACCAATCAGCCCTTCGTAGGCTGCGGATCCTTTCTCGCGCAAGAAAGCATCCGGGTCCTTGCCCGAGGGCACCCGGATGATCCGCGCCTCGAGCCCGATTCCCTGGGCCACCTCCTCGAGGGTCGCTACCCCTCGGTCCGTGGCCATCTGCCCCGCGCGATCCGCATCGTAGCTGACGATGACCCGCTTGGTGTAGCGCAGGAGGCTCTTGGCCTGCTCCCGGGTCAAGGCCGTGCCCAGGACGCCCACCGCCTCGCCGAAGCCGAACTGGTGAAGCGCCACGACGTCCATGTAGCCTTCTACCAGGATGGCCCGATCCGCTTCCTGCATCCGACCCTTCGCCTGAGCCAGCCCGTAGAGGTGCTGCCCCTTCTGGTAGAGGGCGGTATCGGGAGAGTTCAGGTACTTGGGCTCACGCTCGGCTTCCTTGAGAATCCGGCCGCCGAACGCGATCACCTGCCCCAAGGCCGCCGTGATCGGGAAGATTACCCGCCCTCGGAACATGTCGTAGGCTCCTGAGCCGTCCTTCCGACGGCGCACCAGACCGGCGGCTTCTTGGACCTCCAGCGGGATGCCGTGCTTGTTCAGGTGCCGGGTGAGCGAGTCCCATTCCGGCAGGGCGTACCCCAGGGCGAACTTCTCCCAGAGCTCTTCGGGCAGGCCTCGCCGGGTCAGGTACTCGCGGGCCTCGCGTCCCGCCTCGGGATGGCGGAGGCACGCCTGGAAGAACTTGGCGGCGAGGTCGTTGACTTCCCGAAGCTGCTTGCGGGCGTCGTCGGCTTCCTTGTCGCGCTCGCCCAGTTGGATGCCGTAGCGCTCGGCCAAATGCTTGAGCGCCTCGGGGAAGCTCATGTTGTGGAGGCGCTGCACGAAGGCGAAGACGTCGCCCCCTTCGCCGCACCCGAAGCAGCGGAAGATCCCCCGCTCGGGGTTGACGTTGAACGAGGGCGTGCGCTCCGAGTGGAACGGGCATAGGCCCATGAGATTACGGCCCGAGCGCTTGAGTACGACGTGCTCACCGACGATCTCGGCGATGTCTGCTCGGTCACGGATGAGTTGGACGGGGTCCAGTCCCGCCATGAGGCTCTCCTTAATGGGCCGCAGGCCCGACCTTTAGAGGAAGATTAGCGGATGCTCCAACCACGCGGGACGAAGAGCTCCTCGTACTTGCGGATCGCGAAGCGGTCGGTCATTCCGGCGATGTAGTCCACGACGTGCTGCTGATGGTCTTCGCTGCGGTAGCGATCGCCCGCCGCCGCCCGCACCTCGTCGGGATTCTCCATGAAGTAGTGGAAGAGATCCGTGATCAGCCGGCGTGCCTTGCTCTCTTCCTTCTTGGCTTCCGAGCCGAGGTAGACCCGCTGGAACATGAAGATCCGCAGCTCGGTCTGGATATCCCACATGTCCTGAGACATCGAAATCTTGTCCTTGCCGTGGGAGTTCATCACCAGGTCCGTGATCATCGCCCCCAGCCGCTGCGCATGGGACTGGCCCAGCTCGCGGTAGCGCCGGGGAAGCTCGTCGAAGGTCAGGATTCCCGCCCGGAAGGCGTCGTCCACGTCGTGATTGAGGTAGGCCACCCGGTCGGAGATCTTCACGATCTGCCCTTCCAGGGTGTAGGGATCCTGCACCCCCGTATGCCAGCGGATGCCGTTGCGGACTTCATCCGAGAGGTTCAGATCCTCGAGAACATCCACCACCCGGAGCGAATGCGCATTGTGCTGCCAGCCTCCCGGCACCACGCGGGCCAGCGAATGCTCCCCCGTATGCCCGAACGCGGGGTGCCCCAGGTCGTGGCCCATGCAGATGGCTTCGATGAGGTCTTCGTTGAGCCTCAGGGCGCGGCCGATGGAGCGCGAGACCTGCGCGACCTCGAGCGTATGGGTCATGCGGGTGCGGTAATGCTCGCCGTCGGGGGCGATGAAGACCTGGGTCTTGCCCTTGAGGCGGCGGAAGGTCTTGCAGTGGAGGATCCGATCCCGGTCGCGCTGGAAGGCGGTCCGATACAGGTCGGGCTCCTCGGGTCGCTGCCGGCCGCGGCTCTCTCCGCTCTTGGCCGCCTTGGGAGAAAGGTGAAGCGCTTCGAACTCCTCTTGCTGCTCGCGCAGGAAGAGGCCGGTGAACGGCAGGTTCATGGGGGTGGGCGTCGTCGCCATGGAGCTTCCTCTCTAGGGTTGGGCCCGGTGATCCCGTTGCGGGGGGCTTCTATTGTCGCTCCGCTGACGTTTACGGGCAAGCCCGCGCCCGCGAGGGCCTCATGTCGATCCCATACCCAGCCGCGGAGGATCCTCGCATGCAAGAGGGAGTCCGAGCGTTGAGGCCCTTCCCGCCCCATGGGAAACTCCTCATGACCCACTGACGAAGGGAGGATGGACATGCCCAGAATGACGGTTCGGGAGCGGGAGGTGCACATCCCTGTGGAGAGCGGGCCCTTGACCGCGGGGCCGCCGCGTTCGGTCCAGCTGGAGGGCAATCTGACCTTGCCCGAGGGGGCGACGGGCATCGTGCTCTTCGCGCATGGCTCGGGCTCCAGCCGTTTCAGCCCGCGGAACCGCTTCGTCGCACGCGCCTTGCAGGAGGCGGGCCTCGGCACCTTGCTGATCGACCTCCTCAACCCGCAGGAGGAAGCCGTCGACGTCCGTACCGCCGAGTTGCGCTTCGACATCCCCTTCCTGGCCCGACGCCTCACCGAGGTGATCGACTGGCTGGGCGAGGAGCCCGATACCGAGAACCTGGCCGTGGGGCTCTTCGGGGCCTCGACGGGAGGAGGGGCGGCCTTGATGGCCGCGGTCGAGCGTCCCGGGTCCGTCAAGGCCGTCGTTTCGCGGGGGGGAAGGCCCGACCTGGCGGCGCCGGCGCTGCCGCGGGTGAAGGCTCCCACGTTGCTCATCGTGGGAGGCGAGGACCAGCCGGTGATCGCGATGAACCAAGAGGCCTTCGACCAGTTGAAGGGCGAGAAACGCCTTTGGATCGTTCCCGGGGCGACGCATCTCTTCGAAGAGCCCGGCACGCTGGAGCAGGTGGCCCAGCTCGCGGCGGACTGGTTCAAGACGCGCTTGTGTTAGTCGGATGCACGACAAGGGGCTGTCTCACCGTTGTGAGACAGCCCCAACTTGCCGGCGCATGGGCCATACGTCACTCCCGCGAAAGCGGGAATCCAGTAGGCTCCCGCTTTCGCGGGAATGACGCCAAGGGCGAATCGCCGCATCTGTGATGCCCCTTTTCGTTACAGGCCTTCGGGGTAGGCCTCGAGGCCCGGACGCTCGAAGGGATCCAGCGGCTCGACCGCCAAGGTCTCGTCGAAGAAGAGGTACGCGTCGTAGCGGTTGGCCAGGCGGGAGGGGACGTAGTTGCCCCAGCGTTCCCGATCCGGGTGGTAGACCACGCCGATCGCCCGCTCTTCGCGGGTGGCGAAGAGCCATTCCCCGCCGCGGCCCAGCAAGGGGGCGTCGAGATCCAGGAAGAAGCGGTCCATGCCGGCCTCATGGAAGATGGCCTCGTAGGAGTGATCGCGCGCCGGGGGCACCCGCATGTAGGAGTGGGGCCCGTCCCATTCCAGGGCCGCGGTCACCGTGCCTTGGTAGGTGCCGAAGCCGACGGCGAAGGCGCGATCGCCGAACTGCTCGCGCACGAGCTGGCCCACGTTGACGTGTCCGCTGCGTCCCTCGTAAGTGGCCCGGAAGTCCCCGATATGCGAGTTATGCTCCCAGAGGATCGCCTTGGAGTCGGGGCCCATGTGCTTGAGCAGGCGGTTCAGGACGTCCACCATGTGGTGATCGCGGAGGTTCCAGGTCACGGCCCCGCCGTAGACCATCTGGCGGTAGTAGCGCTCGGCGTTGAGGGCCGCGAGCGCGTTGAGCTCGGCGTCGAGCACGGCCTCGGGGGAGCTGCGCTTCTCGTAGTCCCCTCGGCGGCGTTGCAGATCCAAGAGGTTCTCCACCACCTGGTCCTCGCAGGTCTCGGCGAGGTAATGCGCACTCAGGGCGTAGGTCTGGGTGTCCTGGAAGGGCTCGAAGCATGCGTATCGCTCACGCGCCTTGGCCGCCGCCTCTGGATCGACCTCGGAGAGGAAGCGCAGCACCTCGGCGATCGAGGCGTGGAGGCTGTAGACGTCGAGCCCGTAGAAATGGGTCATGCGCTCGGGGGTCTGGGCATTATGCTCGCGTAGCCAGGCCACGAAGTCCAAGATGACCGTGTTGCGCCACATCCAGGTCGGGAATCGCTTGAAGCCGGAGAGGGAGTCCAGGACCGTTCCTTCGCTCTCTCCGGTCACGAAGCGGTTGACCCGTGCGGCGTCCGGCCAGTCGCCCTCGATGGCGACCATGTTGAAGCCTTTTTCGAGGATCAGGCGCTGGGTGATCTGTGCGCGGATCGCGTAGAACTCGGCTGTTCCGTGGCTGGCTTCCCCGAGCATGACGATCCGGGCGTCCCCGATGCGATCGATCAAGCGGTCGAAGTCCTCGGGCGTTCTCTGGAGCGGCGTGGCGTTCGCCTGGACCCAATCCGCCAGCGTCGCGGTCAATCGATCGGCCATGATCCCCTCCTTTGAACGCTCAGCGGGTGGTCTGGACCAGACATTCCTTCGCCTCGGCGTCGGTCACCTGGGTGAAGTCCGCGTAGAACTGCCCGACGGCGAAGAAGAGCGCGGGCACCGAGATGGCGACGACGTCGTCCGCCTCGTGCTGGAGGGTATCGAAGGTCTCGGGTGCGATCACGGGGGCCGCCACCACGATGCGCGCGGGCTCCTGGGCTTGCACGTCGGCGATCGCCGCCCGCAGCGTCATGCCCGTCGCCACCCCGTCGTCGACCAAGATGACCACCCGTCCCTGCAAGGGAAGGGCGGGGCGTCCATCTCGCAGCATCGCCTCGCGCTCCTTGGCCTTGAGGGTCTGATCCTCGGAGGCGGCTTCCACGAAGCCCGGCGGCAGCATGACGCCCCGCAGGGCGGCCTCGTTCAGGACCCGGGTGCCGCGCGCGGTCACCGCGCCGATCGCGAACTCCTCATGCTGCGGGGCCCCGATCTTGCGCGCTACCAGGATGTCCAGCGGCCAGCCGAAGCGATCCGCCACTTGCCGGGCCACGGGTAGGCCGCCGCGCGGCAGGCCGATCACCACCACGTCCTGCCCCCGATAGCCTTCCAGCTTTTCGGCGAGCAACCGTCCCGCCTCCGTCCGGTCCGCGAAGATGATGGGCTCCATGTCTCTCGCCTCCCTGGCCACCTCTGCGGCCGCGTGCATCCGGCCCGATCCTCTCTCCGCGGCGGGGGGAACTCAAGACACGGTCGCGCCATTGTGCCAAGCCGACGCGCCTTTTCTCGTCCCAGGACGGAGCTACACTCCCGGAAGAGTCACGCGAAGAGAAGGGGGGCTGCCATGCTTTGCGAAAACTGCGGTGAACGTCCCGCCACGTACCATCTCACCCAGACGATCAACGGTCAGCGCCAGGAGGTGAACCTCTGCGCCCACTGTGCTCGCCACTTCCAGGAGGATCAGCATGCGGGCTGGGAGGGTCTCGGTTTGGGCGAGATGGGACTCGACAACCTGATCGAGTCCGTCTTCGGGCCGCGCGTGCGGTCGTGGAGCCGCGGAAACCTTCTCGATCGGCTCTCTGCCGATTCCAAGCGCATGCTGGAGGCGGCAGCCGAGCATGCGGCCGAAGCCGGGGACCCTCAGATCAGCACCGAACGCTTGCTCTTGGCGATGCTTACCGATTCCATCGAAGGGCCGACGATTGCCGCCGAGATCGAGGTGGATGCCGAGGCGATCGCCAAACGCCTTCAAGACTCGTTGCCATCCGGCCAGGGCCCCCGCCCGGAGCGCGTCACGCTGTCGCCACGCCTCAAGAAGGCCTTGCAGCTGGCCCATGACTCGGCCCTTCTGCAAGGGCTCAGCTACATCGGCCCGGAGCACCTGCTCTCCGGCATCATCCGGGAAGGGGAAGGCCTGGCCTCTCAGATCCTCCAGGAGAACCTGCGCCGCGTGCCTCCGCCCGTCCGCAAGCAGCTCCAGCGCAATCCCACCTGGGGCACGATGATGGAAGGCGCCAAGAAGGGCCAGAACCTCCAGAAGTTCACCCGCGACCTGACCGAGCTGGCCCAGGCCGGCAAGCTCGATCCGGTGATCGGGCGCGACGAGGAGATCGAGCGCGTCACCCGCATCCTGTCGCGGCGGACCAAGAATAACCCCGTCCTGATCGGCGAGCCCGGCGTCGGCAAGACGGCGATCGCCGAAGGGCTCGCTCAGCGGATCGTGGCGGGCGACGTGCCGGAGATGCTCAAGAACAAGTCGGTCCTGGCGCTGGATCTCGGCGGCATGGTGGCCGGCACGAAGTATCGCGGGGAATTCGAGGAGCGTCTCAAGGGCTTGATGGACGAGATCAAGGCCCAGTCCGGCGGGATCGTGCTCTTCATCGACGAGTTGCAGACCATCCTGGGCGCGGGAGCCGCCGAAGGGGCGATGGACGCCGCGAACATGCTCAAGCCTGCCCTCGCCCGGGGCGAGCTGCAGGCGTTGGGGGCGACCACGCTCGACGAGTACCGCAAGCATATCGAGAAGGACGCGGCCTTGGAGCGCCGCTTCCAGCCGGTCATGGTCGACGAGCCGACGGTCGATCAGACCATCGAAATCCTCAAGGGGCTTCGCGACCTCTACGAGGCGCACCACTCGGTGACGATCTCGGACGACGCCCTCACAGCGGCCGTCGAGCTTAGCGACAAGTACGTTCCCGATCGCTTCCTTCCGGACAAGGCCATCGACGTCCTGGACGAGGCCGCAGCCATGAAGCACCTGGGGTCGCGGCGGGAGCCCAAGCGGCTCGGAGAGCTGGAGGCCGAGGTCGAGCGCCTCGAACACCAGAAAGACGATGCCGTGCGGAGCGAGCGCTTCGACGAGGCCCGAAGCCTCAAGGACAAGCAGGAAAAAGCCCAGCAGGACCTCGCTGCGTTGCGCAAGGAGTGGCGTTCCGAGGCCGGCAAAGCCGAGCCCTGTGTCGAGGTCGAGGATATCGCCCAGGTCGTCTCCGAATGGACGGGGATTCCGGCGGATAAGATGGTCGCCGAGGAGCGCAAGCGGCTCCTGGCGATGGAAGAGCACCTCCACAAGCGCGTGATCGGTCAGGACGAGGCCATCCAGGCCGTCTCCGAAGCCGTGCGCCGGGCCCGGACCGGCATGAAGGATCCCAACCGCCCCATCGGCTCGTTCATTTTCCTGGGGCCGACCGGTGTCGGCAAGACGGAGCTCGCCAAGGCCTTGGCCGAGTACCTGTTCTCGGACGAGGACGCGATGATTCGCTTCGACATGAGCGAGTTCCAGGAGCGCCATACCGTGAGCCGGCTGATCGGGGCGCCGCCGGGCTACGTGGGCTACGAGGAGGCGGGCCAGCTCACCGAGGCCTTGCGGCGCAAGCCCTACTCGGTCGTCCTCTTCGACGAGATCGAGAAGGCGCATCCCGACGTCTTCAACATCTTGCTGCAGATGATGGACGACGGCCGCATCACCGATGCCAAGGGCCGGACGGTGGACGCCAAGAATGCGGTCATCGTCATGACCTCGAACGTCGGGGCACACCGGATCTTCGACCTCGAAGAGCAGGGAGCCGACTGGGAGGCCATCAAGAACGAGGCCATGACCGCCCTCAAGGCTCAGTTCCGGCCGGAGTTCATCAACCGGCTGGATGAGATCGTGGTCTTCCACCCCTTGAACCGCGAGCAAATCCTCCAGATCGTCGATCTCATGCTCGAAAGCACGAAGCGCAAGGTGCATGCGCAGGGCCTGACCCTGGAGCTGACGGACGCGGCCAAGTCGGCGGTGGCCGAACGCGGCTTCGACCCGACCTACGGGGCGCGTCCCCTGCGCCGGGCCATCCAGCGGGACATCGAGACCCCCATCAGCCGCCTCTTGCTCGAAGAGGAGTTCAAGCCGGGGGATGTCATCCGGGTCGACTACGCCGATGGCCGCTTCACGCTCTTCCGCGAGGAGCGCCCCGCGGAGGCGGTAGGCACCTCCGCGGCCGCTCCCGCTCCTCCCTCGGAAGAAGCCGGCGGCTAGCCGGTTTTCCCCGATGACGCGACCACTCGAGGCCATGGCAGCTTGCCATGGCCTCCGGGTTTTCGGGCGTTTGACAAGCGAGCGTTTTGCTGAAATATTCTTTACGAATTAATGTGACACGCCGTCACCCTGGCATCGAAGGTGGAGGGCCATGAATCGTCGCCTGCTCCTCGTTCTGCTGCTCGTCCTGGTTCTCGGCGGGGCCGCCGTCGCACTTGCGACGAGCGCCCGGCGCCAAGGCCCCGTGCAGCCGATCGCCTTCAGCCACAAGGTGCACGTGGGCGAGCGCGGCATCTCTTGCGTCTACTGTCATCAGGGCGTGGCGACCACGGCCCACGCCACGTTGCCGTCGACCGAGACCTGCATGGACTGTCACAAGGTGGTCAAGACCGATTCCCCGGAGGTCCAGAAGGTCGCTGCGGCGTTCAAGGCGGGAGAGGCGATCCCATGGATCCGGGTCACGGACCTGCCGGACTTCGTGCGCTTCACGCATCGGCGCCATATCCAGGCCGGGGTCGATTGCATGAGTTGCCACGGGGACGTCGCGCGCATGGACCGCGTTCACAAGACCAACCCCCTGACCATGGGAAGTTGCCTGGCTTGCCACCACCAGAAGGGGGCCTCCACGGATTGTCTGACCTGCCACCAGTGACCCGTCACCCGTGACCCGGCACGCGCCTCCCCGAAGCGCGTGCCCCGTCAACCGTCATGAGTAGGAGCGAGCATGAAGCGGCGAGATTTCTTGAAACTCAGCAGCCTGACGGCTTCCACGGCGGTCTTGGGAGCGTGCGCCAAGCCGCAGCCCAAGGAGACGTACGTCACCTACGTCGAGCAACCCGAGGAGATCCTTCCGGGCGTCCCGGACTGGTACGCCACGACCTGTACGCTTTGTGCCGCCCACTGCGGCCTCATGGCACGGGCCATCGACGGGCGCGTGGTCAAGCTGGAGGGCAACCCCAGCCATCCGGTCAACCAAGGCAAGCTCTGCGCGCTGGGGCAATCGGGCCTCCAGGTGCTCTACAATCCGGACCGGGTTCGCCAGCCGATGAAGCGGCGCGGCGATCGCGGATCGGCCGATTTCGAGCCGATCACCTGGGACGAGGCCCTGAGCACCCTCGCCACCCGCCTCCGCCAGAGCCGCGCGGAAACGGCCTTCATGGCCATGCCCCTCAATGGCACGCTGGGGCTGGTCATCGACCGCTTCAGTCGGACTGTGAGCGGCCGAGGGCCCGTGACCTTCGACATCGAGGGACGTGAAACCCTCTCGGCTGCCCTCTCCGCGAGCTTGGGCTCGGATCGTATCCCCTACTACGACGTCACCAACGCGCGCTACGTGCTCAACTTCGGAGCCGACCTCTTCGGAACCTGGGTCTCTCCGGTGAACTTCGGTATCCAGTTCGGGGAGTTCCGGCAGGGGCGCGCGGGGTTGCGGGGCAAGCTGGTTCACGTCGAGCCCCGCATGTCGATCACGGGCGCCACCGCCGACTCCTGGGTTCCCGTGCCCCCGGGGCACGAGGGGATCCTCGCCCTGGCCGTCGCCCATAGCCTGATCACGCAGGGACTGGCCGTTCCGGGCTACGAAGGCTCGCTCTACATGCTCGAGAACTACGCTCCCGCCCGCGTGGCGGAGCGTCTGAGCCTCAGCGAGGAGCGGATCGTGGCTTTGGCCCGAGAGTTCGGCACTCTGAAGCCGGCGATGGCAATCGCCGGCGGCCCCATGGCCGCTCAAACCAACGGCGTGAACGCGATGGCGGCCGTCCACGCCCTCAACCAACTCGTGGGCTCGGTTGGAGTCCCGGGAGGAGTGCTTGCGAGCGCCGTGACCCCGCTTCGCGACCTGAACTCCCTGCCCCCCGCGCGCTTCCGTGAGGTGCGCGAACTGACCACCCGCATGCGCCAGGGCCAGGTCCAGGCCTTGCTCGTCCATGAGATCGATCCCGTCTACCTCTTGCCCGAATCCCTGGGCTTCCGCGACGCCCTCGCGAAGGTGCCGTTCATCGCCAGTTTCAGCTCGTTCATCGACGATACGACGGCTTATGCGGACCTGATCCTGCCGGATCATACCTTCCTGGAGTCCTGGGGCCTGCAGGTGCCTGATCCCAACGTCCAGGTCCCGGCGGCGAGCTCACTTCAGCCGGTCATGCGCCCTCTCTACGAGACCCGCCCCACGCCGGACGTTCTCCTCTCCGTCGGTCAGGCCCTCGGCCCCAACGAGGCCAGCGCCTTGCCCTGGCCCTCCTACACGGCCCTGGTGAAGACCACCTGGGAGACGCTCTCTCCGGATCCGAACTTCTGGACCCAGGTTCGCCAGATGGGCGTCTGGACAGGGCGTCCGGCTACGGGAGCGGGCCTACGCCGAACGGGCACCTTCCCGACCGTCCCCGATCCGGTTTTTGCGGGAGCTGCCGAGGATTATCCCTTCTGGTTCTACCCCTACGTCTCGATGACCCTGCGCGACGGGCGAGCCGCCAACCTTCCTTGGCAGCAGGAAATGCCCGAGACCATGGTCACCGGGGTCTGGAGCTCGTGGATCGAGCTCAACCCCCGCACGGCCAAGGAGCTGGGCCTCGCCGACCGAGATCCCGTGGAGATCACCTCGCCGCGCGGCACGCTGCGCGCGCGGGTCTTCCTCAGTCCCGGCGTCCACCCGGGAGTCGTCGCCATGCCCATGGGGCAAGGCCATCAGGCCTACGGGCGCTACGCGGAGGGCCGTGGCGTGAACCCGCTGGACATCGTCGACCCCTTGGAAGTCGCGGGCACGGGGGCCTTGGCCTGGGGGGCCACCCGGGTGAAGTTGGCCAAGACCGCGGATGCGCCTTCCTTCACGCGCCTCGACAAGCGCTCGAATCCCCATGAGGGGCATGCCCCGGGGACCGTGAGCATGCGGGACCTGATCGATCAGCGCTGGCCCTGGGATGGAAGCACGCAAGGAGGGCAGGGTGGCGGAACAAGCCTCTAACGGGATGCCGGAGACCAAAGCGGCGGGCCCGCCTCGCCCCGAGGAACAGCGTCCCGAGGGACCAGGCCAAGCGGGAGCCCATTCCGAGGGACAGCATCCCGAGGAAGGGCATGTGCCGCGCTGGGGCATGGTGGTCGACTTGGATCGCTGCACGGGCTGCCAGGCCTGCGTCTTGGCGTGTCACGCCGAGAACAACCTCCCCATCGTGGGCGAGGAGGGCTGCGAGAAGGACCGGGCCTTCAACTGGATCCGGGTGGAGCGCTACTGGGAAGGGGAGTACCCCGAGGCCAAGGCGCGTTTCTTGCCGGTGCTTTGCCAGCACTGCACGCATGCTCCCTGCGAGCCGGTCTGCCCGGTCTACGCCACCTACCACAACCCCGAGGGCCTCAACGCGCAGGTCTACAACCGCTGCGTGGGGACGCGTTACTGCGCCAACAACTGCCCCTACGACGTGAGGTTCTTCAACTGGTTCGACCCGCACTGGCCCGAGCCGATGCCGATGATGCTCAACCCGGACGTGACGGTCCGCAGCCGGGGGGTGATGGAGAAGTGCACTTTCTGTATCCAGCGGATCAACGCCGTCAAGGAGCAGGCGGCGATCGACGGGCGCCCCCTGGGTCGGGACGAGGTCGTGCCGGCCTGCGCCCAGGCATGCCCGCCGAGTGTCTTGATCTTTGGGGACTTGCGGGATTCCGAGAGCAAGGTGAGCAAGCTGACGGGCGATGAGCGTCGCTTCCAGCTCCTGGGCGAGCTGGGCACGGAGCCGGTGGTGATCTACCTCAAACAGGCGGGAGAAACCCCATGACCACTCCACATCGCCATCCCTTGCCGTCCGACGAGCAGATCGTCGCCGATATCCTCGCTCCCATGGAGCGAATCACCTGGCGCTTCTGGGTCTTCGTCGGGATCTTGCTGCTGGTGCTCGCCGCGGGGGTCGGAGCGTTTTTCTACATGGCCATGACCGGCATGGGCGTGACGGGCCTGAACCGGCCGAACATGTGGGGCTTCTTGATCGCCTCCTTCGTCTTCTGGATCGGGCTCTCGCATTCGGGCACCTTGATCTCGGCCATCCTGCGCCTGACCAAGGCCGAGTGGCGGCGTCCGGTCGTGCGCGCGGCCGAGGCCATGACCCTCTTCTCGATCATGGTCGCCGCCCTCTTCCCGATCATCCACTTGGGCCGCGCCTGGCTCTTCTACTGGTTGATTCCCTATCCGAGCGAGCGCTGGCTCTGGCCGAACTTCCGCTCGCCGCTGATGTGGGACTTCATGGCCATCACGACCTACCTGACGGGAAGCACGATGTACTTCTTCTTGCCTTTGATCCCGGATCTCGCGACCGTGCGGGACCGGTCCACGGGCTTGAAGCACCGCATCTACACGATTCTCAGCTTTGGGTGGCGCGGCACGGCCGAGCAATGGGAGCGCCTGGAGCGGGCCCTGTCGATCATGGCGGTGACGATTCTACCGGTGGCGGTCTCGGTGCATACGATCGTGTCCTGGGACTTCGCGATGGCGATCGCCCCTCCCATGTGGCACACGACCATCTACGGCCCCTACTTCGTCGCGGGCGCCATCTACTCGGGGCTGGCCCTGGTGATCACGGTCATGGCCGTCCTGCGCTGGGTCTACAAGCTGGATACCTACATACGGCCCGAGCACTTCGACAAGATGGGCAAGATCCTGCTGACCGTCGCCCTGGTCTGGTTCTACCTCTGGTGGGGAGACTTCCTGATCAACTGGTACGGGCGGATTCCGCACGAGCGGCTAGCCTGGAACGAATACCTCTTCGGGCGCTTCTGGCCCATGTCGTGGGTCATGCTGCTCACGAACGCCGTCCTGCCGATCCTCTGCCTCAGCTTCCGGAAGTTCCGGAACAGCGTCCCGGCGATGGTGGTCCTGACCTTGCTGATCAACGTGGGCATGTACTTCGAGCGTCTCTTGATCGTGATCCCGCCCTTGTCCTTCAAGAACTTTCCCTACGTCTGGGGCCATTACTGGCCGAGCTGGGTGGAGTGGACCATCATCCTCTCGGCCTTCGCCTTCTTCACCTTGCTGTACACGCTCTTCTCGAAGCTGATCCCGATCGTTTCGATCTGGGAGGTGCGCGAGGAGCGGATCTACATGACCCATAAGCGGGTCGGCAAGGAGACCTACGAGGCGGTGGCCCTCCCGGCCGTGGGGCAGGAGGGCGGCCATGGCTAAGGTCTTCGGTCTCTACAAGGAGCTTGACGACGTGGTGGGCGCGGTGGACGCCCTCAAGGCCTCGCGCTTCGAGGTGGCGGACATCGAGATCGTCTCGTCGATCCCGTACCCCCCCCATACCGTGGGGCTTCCGGAGACCCGGACCCAGAACCAGGTCTGGCTCTCTCTGGGCATGGGCGTCGCGGGAACGCTCTTCGGCTTTCTCCTGGCCGGAGGGACGGCCTGGTTGTACCAGCTTCCGACGGGCGGCAAGCCGATCATCGCCATGCCGACGGTGGGGGTGATCATGTACGAGACGACCATGCTCTTCGCCATCTGGACGGCTTTTTTCGGGGCCTTGTTCTACTTCAAGGGCTGGCGCTCATCCCGAGAGCCCTACGATCGGCGCCTCGCGACCGGGGGAATCGGCTTGGTCGTGAACGTCCGGGACGCGGCGCGTGTCGGCGAGGCCGAGTCGGCGATGGCGGGCGCCATGGAGGTGTCGCGATGGGACTGAGTGCGAGGCCCCCGCACCTGCCCGCGGCGGGCTTGGGAGCCTGCTTGCTGGCGGCATGCCTCTTGGGGGGCTGCTCGGGGCAGATGGCGGATCAGCCGTCCTACAAGTCGGGGAGGATCGCCCTCATGCCGGCGAGCGGCTCGATTCCGCTGACGCCGAACCGCTTGTGGGCTACCAAGATCCCCCCGGGGACGGCGACGGCGTCGAACCCGATCGCCGTGACCCAGGCGGTTTTGGCGGACGGCAAGCAACTCTACGCCGATAACTGCATCTTCTGTCATGGGCCCGAGGGGCGGGGAGACGGTCGGGTCGGAGAGGTCTTCGCGCCGCGGCCGGCCAACCTGCATCTCCCGCGGCTGGTCTCGGCCTCGGATGGGCATTTCTACGAGGTGATCACCAACGGCTACTCGACGATGCCGGCCTTCTACAAGCGGCTGGACCCCGAGCAGCGCTGGAAAATCGTGGCTTACGTGAGGGAACTGCAACATGGAGGCAAGTGATGAGCCCGTTCTTCAGGCCGAATGGCCGTCCCAAGAGCCTTTCCGGCGTCAAAGACGCGATGAGCTGAGGTGGATCGCCGAGGCATGCGCGGCAGACTTGGACTGTCCGGGGGCGACTCAGGTGGTGCCGGGGGAAGGGAACCCGCAGGCGGCGATCGTGCTGGTGGGCGAGGCTCCGGGCGAGCAGGAAGACCGTGACGGGCGTCCCTTCGTGGGGCGTGCGGGGCAGCTGCTGGATCGGATCCTCGAGCAAGCTGAGCTGAAGCGGGAGGACGTTTGGATCACGAACGCCGTGAAGTGCCGTCCGGTTCTCTTCGAGGGGGATCGCATGCGGAACCGGCCTCCCAAGGTCTCGGAGGTTCGGGCGTGGAGCGCGTGTCTGCACGAGGAGTTGAAGCGGATCGGTCCTCAAGTCCTGGTGGGCCTGGGGGCGGTGGCAGGCCGAGCGCTCTTGGGTCCGGACTTCAAGCTGACGCAGGAGCGGGGAGTTTGGCATCGGGACGTCATCCTGGGCACGGAGACCCTGGTGACCTGGCATCCGGCCTATTTGTTGCGGCAGAAGGGGGAGGTTTACGAGCGGCGGCTGGAGGAGGCGATCGCCGACCTACGCTCGGCGGCCATGCGTCTTCGAAGCCTTTCGTCTCCTTAGACCGTGACCCGGATCGGCCCTTGCCATAGGCTGGGGAGAGCGCCGGACTCGGCGCTGCTGGGGCCGGGGCGTCGCGCGCCGGGAGAACGTTTCGATCGGGGGAGAAGATGCAAAGAACCGAGCGGAAACTATGTCTGGATGGAGTGGCCATCGTGCTGGATGCCGACGAGGTCGAGATCGATCTGGCGCACGGGGGGCAAAAGGCCCTGCATGACGCCTCCGGCGTGGCGGAGGTGCGCTGCTGCGGGGAGCGTTGCCAGCCGTTGATGCGCTTCGAGGATGGCTCGGTGGTTTACCTGCACTGTCCTCCCGAAGGCGAAGAAGGCCCTTTGGGCTACCGGGTGGAGGCCCCGCGGCCGCATCGCTGGACCATCGCCTTTCTGTCGGAGGGGCCGGGCCGGGTGGCGCGCCTGAGCTGGGAGCTGGATTAGACGGGTTAGTCTTCGCGGCCGCCTTGGCGGCGCAGCGCTTCGTCGAGCAGCAAGCGGCGTTCGGCGGCGGCCACGTGCCGGCGCGTGACGTTGACGGCGTCCGTGTTCACCGAGATCGCCCCGATCCCCCAGCGCACCAGCTGCTCGGCGAACTCGGGGTAGACCGAGGGAGCCTGCCCGCAGAGGCTGGTTTCCAGCCCCACTTCCTGAGCCGCCATGAGGATCGACGCGATGGCGCCCATCACGGCGGCATCGCGCTCGTCGTAGAGCTCACTCAGCCGCTCGTTGTCCCGGTCCACGCCCAAGATCAGCTGGGTGAGATCATTCGAGCCGATCGACACCCCATGGATGCCCAGGGCGTGGTAGTCCTCCAGGTAGTAGATGATCGAGGGCACTTCGGCCATCAGCCAGAGCTGGAAGCGCCGGTCGCGCATCAGCTTGCTCTCTTGGATCAGCTCGACGCAGGCTTCCACCTCCCAGAGCGTCCGGGCGAACGGCAGCATCACGTTGAGGTTCTGAAGCCCCGCCTCGCGCAGTTCGCGGATGGTCCGCAGCTCGAGCATGAAGAGCTGCGGGTCCTTCAGGTAGCGGAAGCAGCCGCGTAACCCGAGCATCGGGTTGGCCTCGATGGGCTCGGCCTCGTCCCCCCCTTCCAGGTTCCGGAACTCGTTGGAGCGAAAATCCGTGGTCCGGTACAACACCGGCCGCGGGTGAAAGGCCTGGGCGATCCGCCCGACATCCCGCTTCAAGCGTTCGACGAAGATGTCCGCAGGGCAGTCCTTGAGGTACAAGGCCGGGTGCGTCTGCTCCAGGGCGTGGATGAGGATCACCTCCGCCCGAAGCAGCCCCACGCCCTCCACCGGCAAGGCCGCGGCCTCCTCGGCCTGCTCGGGATCCGCCAGGTTGATCAGGAGCTTGGTGGCCGTCGCTTCGACCTGTGGGGCGGCCGGTGCTGCCGCGGGCTTCGCGAGGTGTCCGTTGGTCCGCGCCCCTTGGAAGATGATCCCGCGGGTGGCGTCCACCGTCACGACGTCCCCGTCCCGCAGGACATGGGTCGCTCCCCGGGTCCCGACCACGCAGGGGACGCCCAGCTCGCGGGAGACGATGGCCGCGTGGCTGGTCATGCCGCCGGTGTCGGTCACCGTGGCGGCCGCCCGGCGCATCAGGGGCACCCAGTCGGGACTGGTGGTGTGGGCGACCAGGATCTCGCCCGTTTGGAGCTTGGCGCCTTCGTGCGGAGAGTTTAGCACCCGGACCCGGCCCACGGCCACTCCGGGGCTGGCTCCCATCCCACGTAGCAACTCCTTGGTGGCGGCCCCGGCCAGGGTGGCGAGCGTGCGCGCCCCGCCTTCGGACTCGGCCGCGGGCCCCGGAGGCAAAACGGGAGCGTGCGGCTGGGCGGTGATGGGGCGGGTCTGAACCAGGTAGAGCTTCTTGTCGGCGATCGCCCACTCCATGTCCTGCGGCGCTCCGTAGTGGTCCTCGACCCGGAAGGCCAGCTCCAGGAGCTGCTGCACCTCCCCCGAGGTCAGGACCGGGGACTGGGCCTCCCAGTCCTCCAGCTCGATGCGCTCGTTCTCTCCGCCCTCCCCGCGTACGACCTTGAATTCCTTGAAGCCGATCTGCCGCGAGACGACCTTGCGCTTGGCCTTGTTGACCAAGAGGGTATCCGGGGTGATCTCACCGCCGACCACCACCTCGCCCAGTCCCCAGGCGCCCTCGATGACGACTTCTTGGCGATCGCCGGTCGTCGGGTTCGCCGAGAACATGACCCCGGATTTCTCGGCGTTCACCATGGCCTGGATCACCACGGCGATGGCCGGAGGCTCGGTGATCTGGCGGCGGGCCCGGTAGTAGATGACCCGGGCGCCGTAGAGCGAGGCCCAGCACTCCCGGACCTTGGCGATCAGCTCCTCGTCGCCGAAGACGTTGAGGAAGCTGCGGTTCATGCCGGCGAAGGAGGCCTCTGCGGTATCCTCGGAGGTCGCCGAGGAGCGGACGGCCACGAAGCGCTCGGAAAGCTGGTGATAGGCTTCCAGGATGTCATGCCTCAGGCTGTCGGGCATGCCCATCGCGAGGATCTCTTCCTGGATGCTGGCGGCCGAGGCGTTGAGGTGGTCGGTATCCTCGACGTCGAGCCCTTCGAGCTCGCGTGCGATTCGCTCGGAGAGCCCCGTGCTCCGGAGGAAGTTCTGGTAGGCCTCGGCCGTCACGACGAAGCCGGGCGGGATGGGAAGGCCCGCCCGGGTCATCTCTCCCAGGTTGGCCCCCTTGCCCCCGGCACGTGCGACGTCGTTTCGGCTGAGTTCCTGGAACCATCGGATCTCCGACATTCCCTCCCCCCTTTGGCTAGCGGCCTCCGCCCGGTCCTTTATCGGGCCGGGAGCGCCGGGTGACCACCTGGACGTTGTTGATCACCCGCAGGACGCCCGGAACCGTCTGCGCCAGCTGCTCGGCCTTGATGCGCTGCTCGGGCGTGTCCACCTGTCCCCAGAGGTAAGCGACCTGTTTGACGACCACCGAGAGCACGTCCACCGGGCTGACCTCGTCCTTGGCTCCGAAAACCCGGCGAACCTCCTGGTTGAGCGCCTCGTCGCCGCCCGTCGAGCCGTCGAGCGCCACCAGCCGGTTCTGCACCGATTTCACCCCCGAAACCCGCTGGGCCAGGAGCCGTGCCTGGGCCGCTTCCTCGGCCGTCTTCACCCAGCCGTCCAGGGTGACCGTGCCGTTATGCGTCCAGACGTGGATTTCGTCGGCGCGCGGGACCTCCATCGCGGTGGCCAGCAGCTCCTCAATCGCGTTGGTGATCGTGATATCGTCGCGCCCGACGACGACCTGCGGAGCCTCGCTTGGCACCCGGAACTTGCCTTCCTGGCGGTACGCGGGCTCGACCTCAACTTGTTGTTGGCCCATGATCACGGCTTCCTCGTCCCGAACACTCCGGATGCCCGGGATCTTGGCGACCACATGGTGGGCCTGATCGCGCGTGGAGAGGCTCTCCACGTTGCCTTGCAGGTGAGCGATCCCGTGGAGGACCTTCACGCCGACGTCCAGCGCCGCATCGAAGAGCGCTTGCTGGGCGCACTGGGTCAGCTGCTGGTCGTCGCCAGGCCGGTTGTTGGTGATGACCAGGCCGTTGTCGATGGCGAGCCCCGGCACGATCTGGCGGGTCAGGTTTTCAGCCTCCTCCTTGGCCTGGAGGGAGGAAACCTCCCCGGTGAGGGCAACGGCATCTTCCAGGAAGGTGACTTTGATGTTCGGGCTGCCGACCTTGGGCTCCCGCGCGTACGCGTCCAGCAGGGCTTGTCGCAGATCGTCTAAGCGCGCCATGGCTACTCCTCCTTCCACCAGAGCACGCGCGTGAAGTTGGCGCGTGGGAGGTGGGTGCTCTCGACATGGCTGCCGGCGAAGGCCTTCGAGAGCTCCTTGCCGATCCGATCCGCCAGGAACTCGTTGACCGTCCAGACATGCAGCTCCCCTTCTTTTTCTTCGATCAGGCCGATCCGGGAATGGGGGTTGGTCGTGCGCAGGTGGGCTTCTTCGTTGTAGATGGTGTTGAGGATTTGCTCGCGGTGCTTGGCGAGGACCGAGCCCTTGAGCGTGACCTGGCCGCGGAAGTCCTTGTTCTCGATGGCCGTGCAACCCGGGCAAACGATCTCGCTGACCTTGGGATCCAGTCGGAGTCGCTGGTACTCGGCCTCGTCGAGGTGCCAGTGCTTGGGATGGTAGATGGCGTGGCAGCGGCCGCAAACCGCCACGTCTCCCGTGATGTCGGGAGCCGCGTTGGCGCGGTGGGGTTCGTCCGGTCGCGACTGATCGAGCGCCCTTCCGATGGTCTTGCGCTTCTCGTCGAGATTCCCGCGCAGCTGATCCTTGCCCATCGGGAACTTCGTGGAGAATCTTCGGCTCATGACGGCCCCCTTCCTTGAAACCCGAATGTAAAGAAAGGTGTTCTCCTCGCGAGTATACCTCCCCCCTCTTTCGCGCGGCGACAGAAGGCCGGGGGTCAGGCATGGCGCGGGGGAGCGCTAGGGCTTCTCGCGGCGGAGGTGGGCGAAGATGTAACGGGTGAGCGTACTGCGGGCAGCGGAGGTCGGGTCGAAGTGGAGCGTCGTCGGCTGGTCCGCGGGGGCGGAGGCGACGTGGGCAGGAATCCGCAGGACGTCTTTGCCGAGGTAGAGGGCGACCTCGACGGTCGCATCGGGAGGCAGGGGGTGGTTGAGGTCGAGCTCGGCGCGATCGCCCGTCAGGTCTCGGGTGTAGCCGCTGGCGAGCAGGTTCTGGGAGCCCGGCTTCTCCCAGATGTCGACGGCGATCCGGCGATCGATCCGGGCGGGCTTGGCCTGGGGGCGCGGCAGCCGAACGAGGACGGTGGTGAGGCAGCTCATCTCGGCATGGCTGAAAGCCTGCTTGCGTTTACCCTTCCAGGTGACGGAGCCGGTGGCGGGCAGGACCGAGCGCGGGTCGTGTTCGACCCGGATGGCGAGCGTGATGGCGTCTTCGGTGACTTCGACCACCTCTCCGGCGTAGTCGTCGTCACCCAGCCGGACGGAGAGGGTCTGGCCCACCTGGGGCGAGCGGGACATGGGGGCACCTCCGGGGAACGTCCTCGCGGCTTCGGGCGCCGCGGGACGAGCCTCATTATACCCCGTCATGCCGGGAGCGCCTGCGGCTCAATCAGCGCCTGCGGCTCGATATAGGAGCCCGGAATCCGGCGTCGCGATGCGCTAGCGGTTGAGGTGAATGGCGTTGGAGTAGCCGAGGAGCGCGCTCCGGTTCTTGCGGCGGCGAAGTTGGCGCTTGCGCCTGCGGTGCCCCTGCCATCGCACGAAGCCAAAGACCAGCGCGGATAGGGCGCCTCCCTTGATGAACCACCCGAGGACCGGGGTCAGCTCGGTGGACAAGGGGGGAGCGGCGGTGACGGCGGAAGCGGCGGTCAAGGGGAAGGAGGCGACGAGCTTGTCGCCCTGCTTCACCTGGAAGGTGCCGATCTTCTGGCCGGCCGTGATCGGGGCCTTCACATCCGGGAGGAGGTCGTAGGAGGTAGAGACGGCGCCGTCGAAGCCGGGGCCGACCGTGACCGAGACGTCCTGCGGCAGGATGGCTGCGACCTGGGCGTTACGTCCGCCGTGGACCGTGACCTTGCCGACGGTAGTACCGGCTTTGGCGACGGACTCGGACTTGAACTTGTCGATGCCGTAGTTGAGCAGGGCTTCGGCGTCCTCCCACATCTTGGGAGCGTCCAGGATGGCCTCGATGACGTAGCGGCCGTCACGTTTGGCGGAGCCCACGAAGCAGCGGCCGGCGACCGAGGTGTAGCCGGTCTTGCCGCCGTAGGCGCCGGGGAAGTAGCGAAGGAGCTTGTTGTGGTTGACGAGCACGCGCCGCTCGATCCGGCCGTTGCCGGGAACCTCGATCGCCTTGGTGGTCGCGATCTTGGCGAACTCGGGGTTGGAGAGGGCGTAGCGCGCGATCATGGCCATGTCGTAGGCCGAGGAGAAGTGGTCGTCGGACGGGAGGCCGTGGGGATTGGTGTACTGGGTATTCGATAGGCCCAGTGCCTTGGCCTTGTCGTTCATGAGGCCGACGAAGCGGTCGGTCGAGCCGCCCACGTACTCGGCCACGGCGTTACTGGCGTCGTTGCCGGAGTTGAGCATGACCCCGTAGAGCAGTTGCTCGAAGGTGAGGCGTTCGCCGGGCTCGAGGTAGATACTGGAGCCCGCGATGTCGGAGCTTCGCTTGCTCACCACGACCGTGTCGCTGAGCTGGCCGCGCTCCAGGGCGACGATGCCGGTCATCATCTTGGTGGTGCTGGCCTGGGGCAGGCGCTGGTGAATGTTGCGGCCCCAAAGGACCTGGCCGGTGACTCCGTCGATCACGATGGCGGCTTTGGCGGATATCTCGGGAAGCGCGAAAGCGCTCGGCGCGAGTGCCACGAGCAGGGCTGTCGTGAGAAGCGGGATCTTCCAAGCCAAGGTCAGCCTCCGAAGTCACGGTGCCACGGGATCCAGGGGGACCCCGTCGGGGGGAGCGAAAGCCTGGGGCCATGTCAACAAGGTGATACCCTGATTATAACCTCAGGCTGTCTCCTTGAAATCCGCCAATTGTGAAAAACAGGTTAAGCTTCTTGAAGTGGCGGCGGCCGGCCTTGATCCTAGGGGATCCTCCCGTGAAGCGACCGTGATCCCTGGCACGCGGAGGTTGCTGAGTAACGATTTTTTTCAGGGTGTTGACTCCAGTCTTTACCCAGTGATAATATCGACTACGTTGTCAGCGGAAACGCAGACGGCACGCACCTCTAGCTCAGTTGGTAGAGCAGCTGACTCTTAATCAGCGGGTCCTGGGTTCGAGCCCCAGGGGGTGCACTACGTAAGAAGCGGGTTCCGGCCGATAGCCGTGAGCCCGCTTCTCGTTTCTCCCTACATGGCCGAAGCCCTCAAGGCTTGGCGTCAGCGGCGTCGTTTGGCCAGATCTTCATAATTAGCGCGGGACCGTCGAGCGTCTCGACGAGGCCCTCCTCCTTGAAGCCCGCCTTGCGGTAGGCCGCGATGGCCCGGGTGTTGGTGGGAACGGGATCGGTCTGGATGCTCGTCACGCGCGGATCTTCGAAGAGGAACGCGACGAAGGCGCGAAGCATGCGCGTGCCCAGCCCTTGCCCGAGGCGATCGGGCAAGCCGATGAACTGGTCGGTTCCAAGCGCGTTCGGGTCGGTCTCATCGAGCCACCATCCCTCGGCCTGATGGGCCATCACCCGGTAGGCCTGCACGTAGGCGAAGGGCTCGTCACCCTCGATCGCCAGATACTGCACCACGCCGGCCGGAGCGTCGAGCGGGAGCACATGCTGTGGGGCGAGGCGCGGCAAGTAGTCCTCACAAACGTCCTCGAATGTCGGCGCAGGCTCCCACCACTCGGTCACGTGCGGGCGACAGAGCCAGTCGTGAAGCAGGGGAAGATCCGCCTCGCTGATGGCACGGAAAGTGATGGCCGGCTCAGTTGCGTGATGGCTGTTGTGTTCCATGTGCCTCTCCCGATGACCATGCGGCGATTGCTTCAAAAGTATAGCTCCGCAAGATACGAGGAAGCCCGCCGGGGTGTGAGGCCGGCGGGCTGGGTTCAGAGAGGCCCATCGGGGGCGGGTGTGTGTCGCTCCCGATGCTTTTAGTTTCTCACGGGTGGGTCTAACGGGCCGTCACGGGGCACTCATTCGGGGCGTGATCATGCTTTCGCTCGCTTGAGCGCTTCGCCCCAAGAGGCCGGCCCCACGCCCCTTGCGGGTATACTGGGAGCGGAGGTATGCCATGCAATCGACCGCAACCACCCCTGACGCCTATATCGACAGCCTTCCGGAGGACCGGAAGGAGGCGATCGCCAAGCTCCGCGCCGTCATCACCGAAAACCTACCCCCTGGCTTCCAGGAGGTCATGTCCTACGGCATGATCGGCTACGTCGTGCCTCATTCCCTCTATCCGGCGGGCTACCACTGCGATCCCAAGCTCCCCTTGCCCTTCCTGAGCATCGCGTCCCAGAAGAACTTCATCGCCGTCTACCACATGGGCATCTACGCCATGCCCGAGTTGCTCGACTGGTTCACCGCGCAATGGGCCGTCGCCTCCAAGCGCAAGCTCGATATGGGCAAGAGCTGCATCCGCATCAAGAAGCCCGAAGAGATTCCCTACGCGCTCTTCGGAGAACTCGCCTCCAAGCTCACGCCCGCGCAGTGGATCGCGGCCTATGAGCAGGGCGTCAAGCGCTAATCGCATGCAAGAAGCCCGCCGGGGTGTGCGACCGGCGGGCTGGGTTCAGAGAGGCCTATCGGGGGCGGGTGTGTGTCGCTCCCGATACTTTTATCTTCTCACGGGTCGGCCTGAGGGGCCGTCATGCGGCACGCATGCGGGACGTGATCATGCTTTCGCTCGCTTGAGCGCTCCACGCTGGGCATAACGTGCGAGCAAGTCCTCGCGCTCCCGCTCCGGAAGATGCCTGGCGCCCTCGCGCAAGGTCAGCCCCGAGACGGCTTCCAGGTGTGCATCAAGGAAGCCATGCGCCAGTTCGGGCCGCTTGCGCGAGAGGTCCCGCAGGATCCAGCCGATCGCCTTGCGAATGAAGAATTCCTTCTCGTCGAGCATGCCGACGGCCAGGCCCGAGAAGGCCTCGAAGTCCCCCGCCCCGGCCCGCAGCGCTTCCAGGTGCGAGAGCAGGGCTGAGCGGCGCAGCCACATCCACGAATCCCGGCTCCAGCGCTCCCGGATCTCCTCGCCGTCCGGGCTGCGATCGAGCAGAGGGCCGGCCACGTTCACCGCGAGCCAGTCCACGTGGGCCCAGGTATTGCACTGGCGGAGGATGGCTTCGATCAGGGAAAGGTCTGCGGGCTCCAGGCGCTTTTCGTAAAGCTCCAGGATGGCGATCGCCAACGACCGCAACTCGTGGACCGGCGGGCCCCAGAGGGTCTGGACTACCGCAATCAGGTCCGCGTGCGCCAGGTCCGGGAACTCCTTCCGGAAGCGCTTGGCGACGGCACGCAGATGCGGCACTCCGGTCCCGATGAATTCCAGGTCACTCTTGAGGTAGGCCTTCTCCCCCTGAGCTCGCGTGGCGTCACCAGCCTCGCGCAGGGCTGGCTCGAGCTCCTCGAGCCAACGGCTGACGGGTTCCTGCATCTGCATCTCCTTGTTCATCGAGGGTGGGGCCGCGTTCATGATACTCCAGACGCGAGGAAGCCCGCCGGGGTGTGAGACCGGCGGGCTGGGTTCAGAGAGGCCCATCGGGGGCGGGTGTGTGTCGCTCCCGATGCTTGTAGTATCTCTCATGTCGCGTCTGGGGCGTGTCGCCTCCGCCGCGAACGTCGCGTGATCCTGCTATCGCTCGCTTGAGTGCTGATGCGCCGCTCGGCCGTCTAGGCGTCGAGCACACCCACCCGACGGGAATGCCAAGCCGCCTCCCTGAGCGCGTCGAGCATCCAGCAGGCAAGCGCTTCCATGCTCACGTGAAGCTTTCCCGGGGGCAGCCAGTCGGCCTCGGCTTTCAAGGGCTGCAGGCGATCGCCTTCCACCAGTTCGGGCGGACATACCAGCGTCCACGCCAGATCCGACGCCGCCAGGTGCTGCCAGACCCGCAGATGCCCGGTTGACCCCGCTCGAAACGCCTCGGGATAGCCCTCCCGCTCGCAGCGCAGGCGCCGCTCGTCCAGTTGCAGAATGCCGGCCGATGCGACCGCCATCAGCCGCTTCACCCCCGCGTGGCGCATGCCGGCCGTCAGGTGATGAATCCCCACCTCCAGCACGTCGGGGGTCTCGCCCGCGCGCCGATGGCCCAGCGCGCTGATGACCGCATCGTGACCGGGAACGAGCTCCCTCACGGCCGCTTCGTCCCTCACGTCGACGGCGGCGTGCGTGAGCCCGGCTTGCGGGAGGCTCAGGGAGCCGGGAGTCCGCGAAAGCGCCGTCACGGCATGGCCCCGGGCCAAGGCTTCCATCACGAGCCGGCTTCCGAGTCGTCCCGAGGCTCCGGCGATCAGCAGGCGCATGGGGCCTCAGGCCGCGCCAAGGCGTACCTCCGCCTTGCGCTCGGCGAGGAGGCGATGGGCCAAGAACGCGAACACGCCGCTGGTGGCCATCACCATGGCCAGGGGCAGGGCGGAGCCGTCATGCAGGCGTCCGATCATGCCGCTCGCGACGGCCGCGATCGCGAACTGAAGCGAGCCCATGAGCGCCGAGGCGAAGCCCGCACGCTGACCATGCGCTTCGAGGGCCGAAGCAGTCGCGTTCGGGAAGACGAAGCCCAGCGAGGCCACGAAGCCGAAGATGGGCAGAAGCAGGCCCCAGAGGCCGCCGAAGCCGGTCCAGGCCGTCGCAGCCAGGCTGAGTCCGAAGACGGCCGGAGCCAGCACCGTCCAATTCAGCAACTGGCGCGGGTTCTGGGTCTTGAGCAGCCAGCCGTTGAGCTGGGAGGCCGTGATGAGCCCCAGGGCGTTCAACCCGAAGATCCAGCTGTACGTCGTGGCCGGCACGTGGTGAAGCTCGATCAGGACGAACGGCGAGCCCGAGATGTACGCGAACATGCCCGCCTGGGCCATTCCCCCGGCAAGGCTGAAGCCCAGGAATCGAGGGTCTTTGAGGAGGTGTTTGAGGTCGTCGGCGAGGGAGTTCGGGGGTTGCGCGCGACGGGTCGCCGCGGAGCGGGTCTCCGGAAGGTTCAAGCCGGCCGCCACCAGGGCGATCGCCCCGAAGGCCGCGATCGCCGTGAAGATCGCGCGCCAGCCTGACGTGGCCAGCAGGCCCGCCCCCGCCATGGGAGCCAAGATGGGCGCGACGCCCATCACCAGGGTCATCAGCGAGAAGACGCGGGCCGCGTCCTGTACCGGAAAGACGTCCCGGACGATGGCCCGCGAGATCACCATCGCGGCGCAGCCGCCCATGGCCTGGAGAAACCGGAACGCGATCAGGGAGCCGATGTTCGGGGCGAAGGCGCAGCCCGCCGAGGCGAGCGTGAACAGGCCGAGCCCCACCAGCATCGGCATCTTGCGTCCGAGGCGATCCGAGAGGGGGCCGTAGATCAGCTGGCCCAGCGCCATGCCGATGAAGTAGACGGCGAGGGTCAGCTGCACCTCGCTGGTCGCCGCCCCCAGATCCGTCCCGATGTTCGGGAGGCTGGGCAGGTACATATCGATGGACGCCGGACCGATGGCGGTCAGGGAGCCCAGGAGCAGGATCAGGCCGGCCGTCGCGGGACGCGCGACCGATTCGACGCGGGAAGTCGGGTTCAAGGCATCTCGATTTCTAGATCAGGGCGTGTGGAAGGACTTAGCGGCTGCGGCGGCGCAGCCAGGCGTCGAGGCTCCAGCGGCCCGCGCCGTTGGCGGCGAAGAACGCGAAGATCAGCGCATAGAGGAGCGCCAGCTCGCCCTTGTTGAGGATCGGCCAGGGATTCTGACCCGCATGGCCCACGAAGTAGGCTGCGAGCATCACCAGGCAAAGCAGGGCACTGGCGGGACGCGTGGCGAGCCCCAGGGCGATCAGGATGCCGCCGAAGAACTCCACCGCTCCAGCGAAGCCGTACTGCGAGAAGAGCGGGACGGCTTCCTTGCCGAGCACTCCGAAGAGCTTCTGGGCTCCGTGCGGGATCATCAGGAGCGCGGCGCCGATCCGAAGCACGTCATGCGTCACGGGGCCGAGGGCGGCCAACGCGGAACCGCGCGCTTCCTGGTCTTGGCGGGGGGATGGGGACTCGGGAGCTGCAGACATGCTTCCTCCTGGGATTGAGCGGGGTATCAAAGTGGCATCGGACGGGCGCCTTGGCGGTACCGCGGAGTGCCGAAACCATGGTAACAATCCGCCTCGGTGACGGCAACCCCGGGCTCTTGGCCTCATGACGGAGTCTTAGCAGGTCACGGCGCTTTCCACCTCGCTCGGCATGACGAGCGTGTAGCGGTTGCGTCCCGTCTGCTTCGAGGCGTACATGGCGGCGTCCGCTCGCGCGATCAGGCTCTCGGCATCCTGGCCATGATCCGGGAAGAGGCTGATCCCGATGCTCGGGGTGACCGTGAGCGGCTTCCCGTCGATCATGGTGGTGACGGGGAGCGTTTGCAGGATTTTCGATGCGACCTGAACGGCGCCGTTCGGCCCGTCGACGATGGGGAGCAGGACCGTGAACTCGTCGCCTCCGATGCGGGCCACGGTATCGGTGCTGCGAACGCAGGCTCGCAGCCGGCGGGCGACTTCCTGCAAGAGCGTGTCGCCGGCGGCATGGCCCAGGGCGTCGTTCATGTCCTTGAAGTGATCCAGGTCCAGGAACATCAGGGCCATGGGAGTCGCATCCCGGCGGGCCTTCACGAGGGCTTGGTCCAAGCGCTCGGCGAAGCGCATGCGGTTCGGCAGGCCGGTCAACGCGTCGTGGAAGGCCTGATGCGTGATCACCTCTTCTTGCTGCTTGCGGGCCGTGATGTCCTCGATCAGGGCGAGCATGAATTCGAGCGAGCCGTCCTCGCGGCGGACCCCGGTCACGGCCAGGTTCGCCCAGACGAGCCGACCGTCCTTGCAGACGTAGCGTTTCTCCATGTGGTAGGCGTCGCGCTCACCGAGGATCAGCTCCTGGCGGAAACGCTGGTTTTCGGCGTGATCCTCGGCCACGGTGAAACGGGACCAGTGCATGCCTTCCAGCTCTTTCTCAGAGTAGCCGATCAATCGCTGGAAGGCCGGGTTGCTGTGCACGACCATGCCTTCCGGAGTCGTCTGGACGATCCCGAAGGCCGCGTGGTCGTGGACGGCTCGGAAGCGGCGCTCGCTGCCGCGCAGGGCATGGGTCATCCGCAGGGCCAGGGACTTGGCACGAACCTGGGTAGAGACCACGCTCCAGGTGATCCCGAAGAGCAACAAACTGATGACCATCCCCCCGGCCAGAATCCACCCTTGTCGCTGCGGTTCCGCCTGGGCTTCGAACCCCGGCCGGCTCTCCACGCGAAGCGTCCAGGTGCGGTTGTTGACGGTGAAGGGAAAGGTCCGGCTGAACATGGGGCTTCGCGCTTCCGCGGCGATCGCCCGGGAGCCCTCCGACGAGTAGAGGAGCGCATCGGCTTCGTTCGCCGTGCCGTCGAAGATCGAGAGGCTCAGGTCGGGAAACTGATCGCCCATGATGCCGCGCATGAGGTCGTCCATTCGGAAGGGCGCGTAGACGAAGCCTTGCAGGGCCTCGCGCCGCTGGGCGACGGTGGCTTTGGGCATGTCGGGCCGATAGACCGGAACGTAGAGGAGGCTTCCCGCCTGGCGGTTGACTTCCGTCTCTTGAACCAGCGTGACCCTGCCGCTGAGGGTCGGAAGTCCCGTGTCGCGGGCCCGGCTCATGGCGGCGCGGCGGGTGGGCTCCGTGAACATGTCGTAGCCGAAGGCCCGGAGATTCCGGCCGCTGAACGGCTCCAAGTAGACGATGCTGTGGTACTCGTCCCGCTTCCCGACGGGGGTCACGACGTAATCGGAGAAGCCATCCGCTCGGATGCGGCGCTGATGGGGCTCCAGCTCCGAGGCCGCGAGGCGCTGGGTGTAGCCGATGCCGAGGATGCCCGGAAAATGGGTCTCGAGCGGCAGGGAGGCGACGTACTCCCGCCACTGCCGGCGATCCACGTCGCCGACCGCCTCGAAGAGGCCGACGCCTCCGCTCAGGATGCCTTCGTAGCTGAGCATGCGCGTATGGATGGCGCTCTCGATCTGCTCGGTCCGCAGGGTGAAGCGCTGCTGCGCAGTCACGCGCGAGCGCTCGTTAGAGAATTGCCAGGCGAAAAGCGTGCAATAGAGGGCGATCGCCAGCACGCACCATGCCGGAAGCAGGTTCGCGAAGCGCGATCGAAAGGACGAAGGGAGATGATGCGATTCCGACATGGCGAGGCTCCCGGGAGGCGACGGTGAGTGGAACGAGTTGTCCTAGGAGTATACGAGCCGCGTGCGGAGCGGACGTGCGTAATTAACCCTCAAGCGAGGGAGCGTCGGGGATTGGCAGGGTGAACCAGAAAGTGCTGCCTTCACCGGGGCGGCTGTGAACGCCGATCTGGCCACCATGCGCCTCCACGAAGGCCTTGCTGATGGTCAGCCCCAGCCCCGTCCCGCCGACCCGGCGGGTCGAGCTCATGTCGACCTGGGAGAACGGCCTGAAGAGTTTTGAAATGCCCTCCTCGTCGATTCCCGGCCCGGTGTCGATCACCTCGGTGAGCACCTCGTCGCCGATCGGTCGCACGCGGACCGTGATCCGGCCGCCCTTGGGGGTGAACTTGATCGCGTTGTCCACCAGGTTGGTCAGCACCTGGGTCATCCGCCGCGGGTCGATCACCAGCTGGGGAGTCTCTTGGACCTCTTGCGTCAGGGTGAGCTGCTTCTGGTCGGTGAGCGGGCGCAAGGGGGCGAGCGCCTCCACGACGATGGGGGCGTAGTCGGAGGGCTCGGGTTCGATGTGGAGCTTGCCGGCCTGGATGCGGCTCATGTCGAGAAGGTTGTTGACCAACTCCAGCATGCGGTCGGCGCCGTTCATGATCTTGCGGATGTAGGATTGCTGGGTCTCGTTGAGGGGGCCGGCCACCTCGTCGTCGAGGATCGAGGCGAAGCCCGTGATGAAGTTGAGGGGCGTGCGCAGTTCGTGGCTGATCACCGAAAGGAACTCATCCTTGTAGCGGTCGGCCGTGCGCAGGGCCTCGTTGGCCTTCTCCAGCTCGGCGCTTCGCTGGGCGATCGCCGCCTCGGCCTGCTTGCGCTCGGTGATGTCCCGGATCACCGCCAGCACTGCCGGTTGCTCATTGGATTCCAGGGGGCTGAGACTCACCTCGATGGGGAACTCCGTCCCATCCTTGCGCTGGGCGGAGAGTTCCAGCCCCGAGCCCATGGGGCGCATCCGGGGGGATTTGAAGAACCCGCTAAGATGCCGACCATGCGCCGAGCGGAAGCGCTCGGGCATGAGGATCTCGACGGACTGGCCGAGCAGTTCGTCCTGCCGGTAGCCGAAGACCTTTTCCGTCTGGGGGCTGGCCAGAGTGATCCGCCCTTCCGGATTGACCAGAATGGTCGGGTCGGGGGAAGCCTCGAGGATCCCACGGAACTCTTGCTCGGCCTTCTGGAGGGTCTCGTAGGCCTTGCGGGTGACGACGTCTTCCATGCGTTGCCGGTAGGAGCCCAGGAGCACGATCATGAGGATGAGGAGGGTGCCCGAGGCGATCGCGGCTCCGCCGACGCTGCCGATTTGAAGCACCGGAGCGCCGGTCGGCGTCGGCGTCAGCGAGAAGCGGGCCGCGGCCATCCCGACGTAATGCATGCCCGCGATGGCGATTCCCACCAGCGCGGCGCTGCCGAGCCGCATGGCCATCCAGCCGGAAGCTCCGGGGTTCCGGAGCCGGAAGGCCAGCCAGAGCGCCGCGATCGAGCCGCCGATCGCGATCAGCAGGGAGGCTGCGACCAGCCACGGATTGTAGGAGATCACCGTGGGCATCCGCATCGCCGCCATGCCCACGTAATGCATCGAGCAGATGCCGAGGCCCATCAAGAGGCCACCTGCGAGCAGGTTTCGGATACCGACCCGGCGGCGGCTCGCCACCCAGAGCGCCCACCAGGACGCTGCGATCGCGACGAGCATCGACGCGACGGTCAGCGTCAGGTCGTAGGTCATCGCGGCCTCTCCCACGCGGAAGGCCAGCATGCCGGTGAAATGCATGGACCAGATGCCCAGCCCCAGGGCGAGGGCGCCGCCGGCCAGCCAGAGTTTGCGGGTGAGTCCTTGGGTCAGGGCGACCCGGCCGGTCATGTCGAGCGCCGTGTAACCTGCGCTGATGGCAATCACCACCGAGAGCACGACCAGAATTGGGTCGTAGTGGCTGATCGCAGTGGTGTGACCGACGGAAGTCATGAGGCCGTCCGTTTTCTAGCACCCGTCTCAGGCGATTCCGGCCCCATTATCTCATGCATAAGTCTCGATGCGACCGCCCTCAAAGCCTGCACGGGCAGGATGGCGGCGATTACTAGCCGTTCGTTGCGACAGGACAGCTTCGTATAACTCGCCTCAAGCCGCAGGCGCTAGGGGAATTCCCGCCGAGACGTGGTTCCGCTTGTCAGATCCAGCGGCGGGATTTGAAGAAGAAGAGCATGGCGAGGGCGGTAAGGCCCATGAAGGCGAGGATGGCCTCGAAGGCGTAGGCCCATCCCTCCCAAGGCAGCCGGACGTTCATGCCGTAGAGTCCCGAAACCAGGGTCAGGGGCAGGATGATCACGGAGATGA